>Ga0207433_10000143_pt1 | contig 169279 bp, 147 predicted proteins | sample YelNatPaOPGAMG01_FD_187559 | JGI IMG/M metagenome (GOLD analysis project Ga0207433, IMG submission 187559) | Hot spring thermophilic microbial communities from Obsidian Pool, Yellowstone National Park, USA - OP-RAMG-01 (SPAdes) (version 3) | ecosystem: Environmental > Aquatic > Thermal... | reverse complement strand
TATCCCCGCCGCTATCCAAACGCCGAGGACCGCGTCCAAACCGAGCCGGAAACAGCCAACACCGCCGACCCCACCCGCCGCTTCGCGTTCGGCGATCTCGCCCGCTCAGTTGTTTCCTATTGGGGCTACGGCGAGGGGTTGTATTTCTTCACGGAGTCGCTCACCGGCGTCGAGCTCTTCCACCGTCCCAACGGCCTGATCATGAAGCACCGCGACTGCGCGCCGCTCACGGTCGGCCTCACCACCGGCCCCGCGGTCGTCGGAGCCTACGCCGGCCCGCCGGAGCTCGGCTTCAAGCGCTACCGCGAGCATCTCATGTCCCACTGGTGCGCCGTCGACGAAAAGCCGGTCCCGGTCACGTGGAACACCTGGCTGGTCACGCTCGAAGGCGACCTCCCCCTGCACGCCAACTACGACCGCCGCTTCCTGCTCGAGGTCATCGACGAGCTAAAGGAAGCCGGCTTCTACGAAGCGCTGCATCTCGACCTCGGCTGGGAGGCCGGCTACCCGCTGCAATACGACCAGTCCAAGTTCCCGAACGGCCTCGCCGAGATCGCGCGCCGCGCCAAGGAAGCAGCGAACCTGGACATGTCCTACTGGGTCAATCCATTCTCGTGCAGCTACTGGAAGTCCGAAATCGAGCGCGAGCGGCCGGATTATCTCATCCCGGGCAAGACCTCTCCGCGCTCCGGCGCAAACGCGCTGTGCGTGATGACGGACTACGCGGACTACGTCCGCCAGCGCCTCATCGACCTCGCCGTCGGGCTCAACGCTCGGGTCATCTACTGGGACGGCAACGATTTCAACATCCCCGAGTGCACCTCCACCCGCCACGATCATTCGGACCAGGAGGAACTCGAGGTCAGGGCAACCCGCGCGCTCGCCGAGATCTGCGACGCCGCCCACGAGGCCCGGCCGGACCTCATCATCGCGGCATTCAGCCTGCCTTTCGACAACCACCGCCTGCGCTCGCTGGACTGCCAGGCCATCTCGGACACGCACTCGTTCCCCACTATCCAAGCCGAGCTCATCTGCCGCCAGCAGCTCTACCAAATGGCGTTCGAGCATCCATACCGCGCCATCTGGGGAAGCTGGTATGGGGTCAACTGGCACGAGGCCGGCGCCAACAATCTCACCACCCGACCGTTCATCGAGCTGAAGCACGCGGCCATGTCCATGATCGGCTCCGGGCTCCTCCAGGCCGGCGGCTCCATCGACCTCTCGCAGGCCAAGGCCCACTACGTCGAGTTCCTCGCGCGGCTGTTCGCCTTCCGCAAGCGCTTCGAGAAATATTTCAATGCCTACCAGCACGTGCTCGGCTTCCCGGACGGGCAGTCTGTGGACGGCGCGGGCCACATCGTAGACGGCGCCGGCTTCATAGTGCTGGTCAACCCGACCCAGGAAGACCAGATCGTGCGCCTGCCTCTCGACGAACCCGCCCTCGAACTCGACTCCACCCGCCGCCACCAGCTCTCCGACTGGTCTTCTCTCACGGACCCAGTCCCCCTCGACCCCGCCCCCACCGCCGACCCGCCCTCCTTCACTCTCGAACCGCTGGAGGTCAAATACATCGGCGTGAACATTCCCTAACCCCCTCTCCTGGGAGAGCGTTGGGGTGAGGGCGCAAACGCAACGTGTCGAAGGGTCGAACGTCTCTCGGCGTCCATCGCCCAACCCCCTCATGCTGAACTCGATTCAGCATCCAGGCCCAACCTTCCCCCTCGCCCTGGAAGGGAAAGGGTCGGGGTGAGGGTTGAATGCCAGCGCAGGAAATCGTCGCTCGCGCAACTAACGCCAATGCAATGAACAACCTGCCCACTCCGAACAAAGGCGCAGCGACCACACAGCTAGCGACCCTCCAGCGAAAACCTCGACGAGCGCAGAACCCTGCGCCGTCTCGCTCTGCCCCGACACATCGGTCTCCGGTCGGCAGCAAGTTCGCGAACTCGTGCGGACCGCCGGCGCGAAGGGGAACTCCTTCCCGACAACGAACTCTACTCTAGCATGCATGCATCCCGGTTCATCGAAAAATGGAAAAGGGCCAATCTGAAGGAGCGCGCCGCCGCGCAGGAGCACTTCCTGGACCTCTGTGAGCTGTTCGATCACCCCAAACCCGCCGACGCCGACCCGACCGGCGAATGGTTCGCCTTCGAGAAGGGCGCGGAGAAGCTTGACGGCGGCGAGGGCTGGGCGGACGTGTGGAAGCGCGGCTTCTTCGCCTGGGAATACAAGGGCAAGCACATCAACCTCGATGCCGCGCTGCGGCAGCTCAAGCAATACCGCGATGCGCTCGAGAACCCGCCGCTGTTGGTCGCATGTGACATGGACCGGTTCGTGATCCACACCAACTTCACGAACACGCCGGTCGAAAAGTACGAAATACCACTGGTTGACCTGGGCAAACACGGCAACCTGGAGATCCTTCGCGCCGTCTTCCACGACCCGGAGAAGCTCAAACCCGGCGTGTTCCGCCAGAAGGCCACCGAGAAGGCCGCCCATGCCATAGGCGAGATTGCGATCACCCTGGGTGAACGAGGGCTCGAACCGCACCGGGTAGCACGGTTCCTGGACCGCATCGTGTTCTGCCTGTTTTCCGAGGACGTGGGGCTGCTGCCCGACAACACGCTCACCAACATCGTGCGCAACTCAAAGGGCAAGACCGCGATATTCTGCCGGATGGTGAACCAGCTCTTCGAGGCAATGGCCGAGGGAACCACGTTCGGAACCGAGGTCATCCGCCACTTCAACGGCGACCTGTTCGGCGACGTGGAGGTTCTCGAACTCAACCGGGCCGAGATCGAACAGATAGGGCGCGCCGCCGAGCTCGACTGGGGCAAGGTGGACGCGTCGATATTCGGAACGCTGTTCGAGCGCGGCCTCGACCCGGACAAACGCTCGCAGCTTGGCGCGCACTACACCAGCCGCGTGGATATCGAGACCCTTGTCGATCCGGTTGTGATGCTGCCGCTTCGGCGGGAATGGGACGCGCTGCGCGAGCAAGCCGAGCACAAGCTCGCCAACCCCAAGAACGGCAACGGCAAGAAGGCGGCGCGCGAGGTGGAGGCGCTTCTACATGATTTCCTGCTGCGCATCGCGTCGGTCAAGGTCCTCGACCCCGCCTGCGGCTCCGGCAACTTCCTCTACGTGACACTGCACAGGCTTCTCGACCTCGACAAGGAGGTCCGAGCGTGGGCCTTCGCGCACGACCTCACACTCATGGCGACAGAGGTCGGGCCGTGGCAGCTCTACGGCATCGAGGTCAACCCCTACGCGCACGACCTCGCGCAGACCACCGTCTGGATCGGCTATCTGCAGTGGATGCACGACAACGAGAGCCGCGCTCCCGGCGATCCCGTCCTGCAGTGCATGCACAACTTCAAGTGTATGGACGCGATTATCGACACCTCGGACCCGGACAACCCCACGGAACCCGAGTGGCCCGAGGTGGACTTCATCGTCGGCAACCCGCCGTTTCTGGGCGACAAGCTGATGCGCGGAGTGTTGGGCGACGAGTACGTGGAGCGGCTCCGCGCTCTCTATGCGGACCGGCTGCCGGGCCAGTCCGACATCTGCTGCTACTGGTTCGAGCGCGCCAGGCAAGAGATTGAGCGCGGCCGGTGCAAGAGGGCTGGGCTTCTCGCCACGCAGGGCATACGTGGAGGGGCGAACAGGGAGGTCCTGAAGCGGATAAAGGACATCGGCGATATCTTCTTCGCCGAGAGCGACAGGCCGTGGATACTCGACGGGGCGAACGTGCACGTGTCGATGGTCGGATTCGACGACGGTTCGGAGCAGCACAAGATACTGGACGGCGTGCCAGTCGAAGTGATCCATCCGAATCTGGGCGGCAGTGACGCAGCCTCGGCGAGCATCACGGAAGCGCGGCCTCTAGCCTCAAACGCCGGTGTATGCTTCCTCGGAGTGATGAAGGCCGGTGCTTTCGATATCCCAGAAGACATGGCCGCCGCCATGCTCCGCTCGCCTAATCCGAATGGCAAGCCTAACAGCGACGTACTGCGTCCCCGCCTTACTGCTCGCGATATCCTGCAGCGCCTCGATGGCGGCTGGATCGTCGATTTCGATCGGATGCCCGCTGAAGCGTCGGCACCCTACACGTTGCCGTGGGAGCACCTCGTCACACACGTCAAACCCGATAGAGCGGTCAACCGTCGTGCGCGCCTCGCCGTGCAATGGTGGATGCACGGAGAGCCCCGACCAGGGCTGCGCGCGGCCCTGCGTGGTCTGAGGCGGTTCGTAGTCACCCCCGAAGTCTCAAAGCACCGCATATTCACGTGGTTGGACGCCGTCTACTTGGCCGACCATCAGACCAGGGCATTCGCCCGCTCCGACGACTATTTCTTCGGCGTGCTCCACTCGCGGCTGCACGAGGTATGGGCTCTGAAGCTGGGAACCCGGCTTGAGACGAGACCTCGCTACACCCCAACGACCTGCTTCGAAACCTTCCCTTTCCCCGAGCCGACGCCGGAGCAGGAAGCGGCGATTGCTGAGGCAGCGCGGGAGCTTGACGAGCTTCGCGAGGCCTGGCTCAACCCGCCCGAGTGGACCTGCGAGGAGGTGCTGGAGTTCCCCGGCTCCATCCAAGGGCCGTGGGCGCGCTACGTCCACGACCCGGACTCGCGCGGCATCGGCACGGTCCGCTATCCGCGCATCGTGCCCAGAGACCCAGGCTGTGCCGAACTGCTCTCCGAGCGGACGCTCACAAACCTCTACAACGAGCGCCCGACCTGGCTCGACAACGCTCACCGCAAGCTCGATGAGGCCGTCTTCGCCGCCTACGGCTGGGATCCGTCCATCACCGACGCGCAGATCCTCGCGAACCTGCTCGAACTAAACCTCGCCCGCGCGGCCGCGCAGGCTCCCAGCGGTTGAAACCGCCGCTCCCTCAACAAAGTCCGCCTGCGCGGACTGGCCTCACACCGCCCGTGAACAACATTTAACCGAAATATACCGGCTTTGGCGTGCCTAAAGTGCCCTCTCGTCGTACTGTGTACATGGGAGCACTTTTTCTCCCCGCCCATCCCATCCCGATCAGGAGACCCCAATGCCATTTTCCGTGCTTTCCCCCTTTCGTGCTTTCGTGATGAATATCCCTTCCCCAGCAAAAACAACTCACAAAACGAAATGCCGGGCACCCGGATTTCAAGCGTGAACCGAGCGTGAGCCACGAGGGGGTTTCGTTCGTCCAACAATGCCAAAACAAGCGTGCAAATGCGATTCAGAACCGACACTTCAGCAGCCAGTTACGCAAATGGGGCGGAGCCTTCGCTCCGCCCCACTGACCGTCGACCGACGCCTAGCAGCCGCCGGGTAAAGTGGTGTAGGAGGGTTCTCCAGAACCCGATTCCGACAGTTTCACGCTCGGAGGTCGCCGTCTGGAGACGGCTCCTACAACCGAATGCGACTTTATCCGCAGGCTTCTAGTTCAGCTTCTTCACGTCATCCACGTCCCGCACCCGGACCAGCGGCTGGAGCGTGGGGTTGAGTTGGAGTGTGCAGATGCCGACAACGCTTACGTAGTCGCCCTCCGCCACGCTGACCCCGCTGATCTGGGAGGTGACGACTGTGACCGCGCCGCCCGCGGAGCCGTCGGTCATGGTGAACCCGTTTTCGTCCACGCTGACCACGCTGCCGCAGACCTTCACGAGCAGGCCGACGGTGTTGAGCCCCGTGCCTCCGGCCTTGCCCACCGTGTAGGCATTGAAGCTGCCGCCGCCAAGCGCGGAGTTGGACATGAACAACGCGCCCGGTATTCGCAGCGGGTCTGCTTCGGCGTCCGTGACCACAACCGGGTCCAGGATTGCCCGTTCACCCAACGCGTTCGCGCCCATTGTTCCGCCGACGCTTACCAGCGCGCCCTGGCTGGGCCCAGGCCCCAGCACCAGTATGCCGGAGGTTCGGTTGAGTTCCTCGACGTAGAACCCCGCGAGGAACGTGGCCGTGACCACCTTGCCCGAGAGCGCCACCGGCGTTCCGTCCGCCAGAGCCTTGGCCGCCGATACGGTTCCGGCGTCCGGCGCGAGCCCGATTCCGTCGGAGCTTGCGACCTCGCTCCACAGGCCCGCGTTGTTTTTGGCCTTCGCGGACACATAGTAGGTCTGGCCGGACTGCATGCCCGGCTCGGGAATGGCTATGACCGCCTCGGTTTCGCTTCCCACCGAGGTCCAGCCTACCACGTCCGACGCTCCCGCGGACGTGCCGACCGCATACTGATATTCGGCGACGCCTGAGTCCGGGTCCACCGCGAACCACGATGCGTGCAGCTTCGACTTCGAGCCGCTGTAGGCTCCGTCGTCGCTGACCGCCGGAGCTTCCGGCGCGCTGGAGTCGTACTGGAACGCAAACAGCGTCTGCCACTTGATGGCCGAGTTACCCGCGCCGTCCCTGGAGCGCACGCGCAGGTAGTAGGCGCCCGTCGAGACCGCCGAGCCCGTGTAGGCCGCGGAGGTCTGATATGAGCCCCCCTCCCCGGATTCGTCCGGGCCGAAGTATACGTCGTAGCCCGCGATGCCCGAGGCGTCCGTCGCTCCCGTCCACGTGAACGACGGGATGGCGTCCGTGGACTGCCACTGGCCGCTCACCACGCCGTGAGTTTCCGCGACGGCAGTGGGGTTGGTGGGCGGTTCGTCATCGAACGAGTAGGGTCCGAGGTCGAGAGTGCCGTTAGCCACGTTCTCGCCGTTGTAGCCCTTCACGTGCAGATAGTAGTTCCCGACCGAGGCGGTGGCGATGAGCGCGCCGGAGTTCCATGTTGCCTCGGAACCGGTCCATGAATGGGTGGGGCTGTTGTCCCACGCCCAGAGATAGTGGTCGATTGAGCCGCCGCCGAAGCCTCCCGACGAGGAGAACGTGAACGTCGGGCTGCCCGCCGCGTGGTTGCAGGTTACGTTCGCCGCGCTGGGCGGACGCGACAGCGTCCAGCGGGTGGCGTTGGCGGAGGGCAGGCTGTCGAGCGTGCCGTTGAACGCCTTGGCGAAGCGGGTGTAGGCCGTGTTGGCCGTGAGCCCGACTTCGTCCATCGAGACCGCGCCGCCGGAGCCGTTGGAAACCGTGGCCGCGGCCTTGGTGGTCTGCGCGGCGTCCTGGATCTTGAAGCCCATTTCGTTGTTGGAGTTGTCCGTGATGTTCCAGCGGATGGAGGTCTCCGACAGCGCCGTGGGCGTGCCCATGGTCGGAACAACCGGCGGCGACGCATACATAGCGCAGTCGTCGAACCATCCGGTCTGGTTAACCCCGTAGTGATAGCCATAAGCGACCATTGTGAGGCCGTAGGTCTGGGTGTCGAGCGTACGCTCGACGGAGTTGCCGACCTTGGCGTCGTCGATGTAGAACGTGACCTCGTTACCCGCGCCGGTGTATGGCTGGAAGTCTATGGTGAACTTGTGCCAGCCGACCGTTCGCGTCTTGACCGCGCCTTGCCAATACCAGCCGGTGCAGCCGGTTCCACAGGCTTTGTAGTACCCGATGCTGTAGGTGCTGTATGATCCGGGCGCGGCCGAGTAGGTGCCTACGTAGTAGATGGCCTTGATGCCTCCGGTTTCGGTAAGGCAGCGTACCTGAAGCCCCTGCCGGCTGTTGTTGCTGGCGGAGGTGTCGTAGAACCAGGTTTCGTACTTCGCCGCCGCGAACGCGGGGCTGAAGGTATGGCCGCTGAGAGTGCCGAGATTGCCGTCTCCGGAGTAGACCGCCATGTACGAGTTGCCACCGGAGTAGGCGCCGTGGTTGTACGTGGCGTCGAGGACGAGTCCGTTTGGCGACGTCATCGGGCTCTGCTGCTGGGCCTGCCAGTAGTTGGCGTTGGCGAAGCCGTCCTGGAAGATCGGGACGGTGCCGGGCTTGGTGGATGCCGAGGCCGTGTTGGACTGGCCGGAGATGTTGTTTGCGCCGTCGTAGGCCTTCACATAGTAGCTGTAGTTGGTGTTCTGCGCCAGGCCGTTATCGGCGTAGGTGGTGGCGGTGGTTCGGCCGACTTCAGAACCGCCTCGGTAGATGATATAACCGGCAAGTCCCGCGCCGCCGGAGTCGGTGGACGCCGACCAGGACAGGTCGATCTCGGACGGCGAGATGGACGTCGCCGTGAGATTGGCCGGAACGGTGGGGGCGGTGTTGTCGGTAGAAGTCAAGTTGAAGTTCTGGGTGGCGGTCTGACCGGAGTTGACCGTCACTGACGCGCTCGACGAGGCGAAGCCCGCCTTGGAGGCCGTCACGGTGTAGGCGCCGGCGCCGACGTTGACTAGCGTGTAGGAGCCGGCGGCGTCGGTTGTGGTCGACGGACCGCCGGAAATGGCCACCGTCGCGCCGGAGAGAGCCTGGCCGTTGGCCGCGTTGCGGACCGTGCCGGTGATGTTGCCGGTGGAGGCCGTGACGGTGATAGTCCAGGTGATCTCGTCGCCGAACCAGGTAACCCCTTCCTGCACCAGCTTGTATTTCTCGACGTAGGTGCCGGGCGTGGACGGGGCCTTGAGTATGAAGGTGAACCGGCCGATGGCGCCCTGCGCGGTGCTGGACTGGTCCACGTCGGTGGGACGGTTCGCTCCGATCCAGTTGCCCGAGTTGTAGAACGGGCTGGAGCGGTCCTGCGGGCTGGAGGTGCCGAGCCTGGTGTTACCATGGGTCCAGGTGGCCGTGCCGTTGTTCTTGTACTCCACCCAGGCGGTTGCGGTGGAGCCCGCGACCATCGAGGATGGATAGGACTGCGCGTTATAGGACGCCGCGTATTCCGGCGTCGGGGGCGTGCCCGTGACCTGCTGGATGTAGTAGGTCCAGTTCCAGCCGTTGCCGGGGTCGGTGTGGGTGCCGCAGCAGCAGCGGGTGATGTCGATATGGCCGACGATGCCGCTGCCGCCGCAGGTGCCGGCAGGGGTGGTCTTGACCTTCGGGATGCCCCAGCGGTTGCAGATATCTCTGGTGAGCAGGGCGGAGGCATCGTAGAGCGCCTGAGGGTGCGAGGATGAGGCTGCGTAGCCCTCGTGCTCGATGCCCACCGAGCAGCTATTCATGCAGCTTACGTGCCACGCGGTCTGGCTCTCACGAACGCACTGCCAGACCCCGCCCGCTTCGGAAACGACGTAGTGCGCGGAGACCTGCGCGCTGCAGTTCTTGAGCCAGCTTCTAGCGCCGGCCGCGGTGCCTTCGATTGTGTGGCAGACGACGAACTTCTTGGTGTAAGTGGACGTCGAGTAGTTGCAGCTTGCGGCGGGATCCCAGATTGCCGGACCGTAGTCCGGGCCCTGTACCCTGGCTCCCGGCGGCTCGAGGGAGGATAGATCGATCGAGCCGATGTCCTGGGCCGAGAATGTGAAGCGCTCGCCGACGGAGTTGACATGGTCGAGTCCGGCCATCATCTTCTCGTAGACTTCCATCGCGAAGAAGCGGCTGTTCTCGGGGTCGAGCCCGGCGTAGGTGACGATCACGCTGAGCCAAGCGTCGAGGCCCTTGGTGCGGTCAACCTGCCACATCTTGGCGTAGGAGTCCAACACGGCGGCCGCGCCCATGATGTTGAGATCTCCTCGCGTTTTGAGGTCGTCCTGGCTGACATGGGTCAGCGTGGCCGCGAGGGCGAGCGAGTTGCCGCCCTGATTGTTGGCGCGCAGCGCCATGACGCCGTAGCCACCCTCGATGGTGGGCTGATCGCCGCGGTTCTCAAATGCGCTGCCGAAGTGGGCTAGAGTCAGGAGCAGCGGCAGTGGTACATTGTATTGCGCCGCGGCTGACTGGAAGATGGGCCCCAGTTCATACGACCAGGGCTGCGGGTCGGGCACCGTGTTCACCGCCGCGCCCTCGATGTCCGCGTATGCGGAGCAGGCCACGGCAAGCGCCAGCACGAGCGCCAAGCACAGGAATCGGCAAACCTTCATCATGTGTCCCCCCTGTGAGGAAAATCTGCGTACTGCGAGGCAAGCTTTCGCGTACACGCAATGTACGCCGGTTCGGCTGAAATGTCAATCCGGATTATTGCCTGTTTTGGCCCTGTTTCGCACCGCGTAATCCGAGGCTTCAAGAGCGTTACTCACGATCCTCGTGAACAATGCGGGCCAGTTTGCCTGACTTCTCGCGGCAGTTGGTGGCGAGGAGGTAGGTGGCGATGCCGTTTGCCAGCGCCCGGGTGAGTTTGGCCTGGCCGGCTGGGCTCTTGATGAAGTCGGCATCGTGGCGGTTGGTGAGAAAGCACATCTCCACCGTGACCGTGGGGACCTCGCTGAAGCATGAGGTAGTCAGGGTGCCCTTGGAACGACCTATCTTGGTGTGGTCGTCGCCCTTGACCCCGCGGTCGTGAAGCGAGCCCGCGAGCATATCCGCCATTCCGCTGTGCAGCAGGTAGGCAAGGCGGCGGCTGGAATCGATGACGTCCCGCGGCGGGCCCGTGTAGCCCTCGATCGTGCCCTCGCGGTTGGGGTAGTAGATCGTGTAGCCCCGGCCCGGGCCAGCGTCGCAATGCAGGTGGATGGCGAGATCGGCGCCGCAGTCGTTTGCGATGAAGGCGCGCACGTGATTGAGGACCAGCTCATCGCGCGACTTCTTCGTCATCACGACCTCGACGCCCCTGGACCTGAGCTCATCCGCCAGTCTTCCCGCCATCTCCCAGTTTATCTCGAGCTCGCAGGTGCCGTTGACGATGCGGCGGGCGGAGTTGGTTTCCGAAGGATGGCCGGCGTCGATGCAGACGATCGGGCGGGTTCGTCCGTGCCGGTGCTTGTGGCGCAGCAGCGCGGTCCACTGCAGCCAGACGATCACGCCGCAGGCGCAGATGATCAGCCCCATGACGATCCAGGGCAGCCAGGTTTTGGCGATTCTGGACATTGGTTAGTCGTTAGTCATTAGTCATTAGTTATTAGTCATTAGCCATTAGTCGTTGGTCGTTGGTATGGCGATGTGGTGTCGGAGGGCTTTCACCCTCACCCCGTGTCAGCTTTCAGACGTCAGCTATCAGCTTACAGCAGGCGCCGCGATGCCGCGGAGAAGTTCGGAGGGCTTTCACCCTCACCCCGTGTCAGCTTTCAGCCGTCAGCTATCAGCTTACAGCAGGCGCCGCGATGCCGCGGAGAAGTTCGGAGGGCTTTCACCCTCACCCCGTGTCAGCTTTCAGCCGTCAGCTATCAGCTTACAGCAGGCGCCGCGATGCCGCGGTGAAGCTCGGAGGGCTTTCACCCTCACCCCGTGTCAGCTTTCAGCCGTCAGCTATCAGCTTACAGCAGGCGCCGCGATGCCGCGGTGAAGCTCGGAGGGCTTTCACCCAAGGCTCGCCGTACCCGCCGATAGTGTAGCCGCGATGCCGCGGTGAAGTTCGGAGGGCTTTCACCCTCACCCCAACCCTCTCCCTCAAGGGAGAGGGGGAAGCGAACCTCACCCCGACCCTCTCCCTCAAGGGAGAGGGGGAAGCGAACCTCACCCCGACCCTCTCCTGGCAGGAGAGGGGGAAGGGAACCTCGCCCCGACTGCGACTAATCGGCTGGGAGGAGGTCGGTTTCGCCGGTGGGCGGGGACCAGGTCCTGGACGGATCGAAGTGGCGCCAGACCATCGCGGCCAGCGCGCGAATCGCGGCAGTGCCCTCGTTCGACGTGCCCCAGCTCGTGTCCGCCTGGTTCTTGGTGTATATCACAAGGATATACTCGCCCCCTGGCGAATCGACAACAGCCACGTCCGAGCGGCAGCGATCTATGGCGCCAGTCTTGTTGAAGCAGTGACCCGGAGGAACTTGCCCCGCGATACCGTCATCCCAATACTGGTGGCCCAGCAGCCGCATCATGCGGTCGCACGAGGCCGGCGTACCTGCCTTGCCGTCCCGAATCATCCCGATAAGGCGCGCCATCTCATTTGGTGTAGTCATACCCAGCCCGTACTTGCGTTGAAGCGGCCTCAGCCCTAGCTCGTCACATTTCTTGCCGTTGAGCAGCTTCGTCTGCTTGAAGCCATGCGATTCCAGCCAGTCGTTCACGTTCTTCTGACCTATGTGCTCGCGAAGCAGCATGGTCGCGGTGTTGTCGCTGACCGTAATCATCAGGTGGACCCACTGGTCGATCGGCAGCTTCGTCCCGTCCTTGAAGTAATACGCGAATCCGCCCTCCTGACGATCCCAATCGCCCCGCTGGACCTCGACTCTGTCGGACCACTTCAGCTTGCCCTGCTCAACCTGGTGGACCACCTCGACCATGATCGCGGTCTTGATGGTGCTTGCGGTCGGAAACACCTCGTCGCCGTTGCGGGTGATGCTGGGTTCGGTCTTGCCCGGCGCGACCAGGCAGTAGCCGAGCGTGCCGTGGAATCCGTCCGCGAACTTGTCCATCCTGGCCTTGAGCTCGGAAAGGGTCTCGGCGGTGGACGCGGTCGCGAGCAGGGCAGCAATGACGACGACCAAGATGAGTGTGCGGATACGCATGGTTCGGCCTCCAATTAGTTGAGGTTTCGGGATTTCCGCTTCGCTCAAATCCCGAGACACCCTGGGACTTCAGTCCACCAAGAAGAAAAGCGGTTCCGGTGTCGGAACCGCTCGGAATGTTGACCTCTCGTGGGAACGCCGTGCTCTCGGTTTCGGGATTTCCGCTTCGCTCAGATCCCGAAACTCGGGAGCACTACTCTTCCTATTCCATCGAGATAGCTTGGGTCGGGCACGCATCCACGCACGCGCCGCAGTCGATGCAGGTGTCCGCATCTATGACGGCAACGTTGTCCTCGATCTTAATAGCTTCGACCGGGCAGGCCTCCACGCAGGCGGCGCAGCCCGTGCAAGTGTCTTTGTCTACCTTGGCTGCCATATTTCCTCCAGAGATTCTCAAGTTGAACTGGTAACGTGCGGCCGCAAGGCCCCACGCCTTTCATTACTTCTTCGATACCTCAGCAAGTTCCTTGCGGGGACAGGGATTTTTCGTGGGGAATGGCCAGGGCGGGAGTGCGGCGGCGAATGGTGCAGGCGACTTGAAGGAAATAGACTCAGCAGTGGCTAAGTCAGCCTTAAACTTCCTTAAGCAAATAGGGAAGGGAGGTGACAAGATGCGCTACGCATTTCTGATCGTGGCTCTGTTGATGCTGGCCGGATGCGCACTCGCCGACGATATCGTGACGATGCCGACGGCTAACCAGCTCAAGCAGGGCGAGGTTGACGTCGCGGCTTACTACCTGAAGCTGGATATGCCCAGCGGGGCTCCGCAGAACGTCAACTACCAGACGCTCTATGTCGGCCTTACGGACCGGATCGAGCTCGACGCCCACCGTGCTGACGTGGACAAGGATCGTGAATCGACCCTGCTTGTCGCCAGCTACAAGGTCCTCGGCGAAACAAAGGTAATGCCGGACGTTGTGATTGGCTGCAGGAACCTCACGGGCACGGCGACGACGAACAACCCGGCTCTGAAGGGCAAGAGCGAGGACCAGTCCTACTTCGTGTGTGCGGCGAAGACCTTCTTCATGAACCCCACGAAGCCGGGCCCGCCGCTAGTTCGGGTTCACGCGGGACTGGGAACGGAGGACTGGACGCTTCTGGGCGAGGTTCGCCACAGAGGTCTGTTCGGCGGTCTGCAGTTCCTGATCCGGCCCGACTTCGGCGCCGTGGTCGAGAACGATGGCCAGGATACGATCACCGGTTTGACCTTCATGCCGAAGGGCACCGGCCTTACGATTAAGGGCGGTGGTTTCGGCGACAACTGGTGGGCCGGACTGGCTTTCCGCAAGAGCTACTAAGATTCCATAAGCAGCATCCCTCCGGCCGATGACGCCCGGAGGGATGTTTGCGTCTACGCATAGGCGACGGCATCCACCCAGTTCCTGATGCTCTGGCTGAGTTCGTCCACGCGAAGGGACGCGGGCGGGAACGCGGCGTTCTGCCAGACGTAGTCGGCGACTACGTGCTCGGCCAAGGCGTGCCAGTAGCGGCTGTCCGGCGGTTCGCTGCGGCCGAGATGCGCGTTGACGGCGTCCATAAGGTGCGGCAGGAGCGTCACCTCACACTTCGAGGTCTGCCCGGCGGGGTTTCGCAGCGTGAACGGGAAAAGTGAGCGGTCCGACTCGATGACGGCGTGATCGGGCTGGGACTCGATCGAGAAGCCGTTGAGGATCTTGAAACCGAAGGTCGTGGACGACGGCTCTTCCGACGGCAGGCGCGCACCGCGCAGGGCGGCCTCGACCGAGCCGCAGAGCGTCTCTATCGTGAAAGGCTTGCGCAGGAAGTCCGCCGCGCCGGATTTCATCGCGGCCACGGCGAGATCGATCGTGCCGAACGCGGTGATCATGATGACGCGAGCGTTAGGTTGGCGGCGCCGCATCTCGTGCAGAACCTCGAGGCCGTCGAGCTCGGGCATGCGCTGGTCGAGCAGGACAAGATCGAACTCCGAGCCGTCGCCAAACGCGTTGAGGCCGGAGCGACCGTCCTCCGCAAGGTCCACACCGTGACCCTGCTGCTTGAGCGCCAGCCCGACCATCGTCCTTATGTTCTTCTCATCATCGACTACCAGAATTCGCGCCATATCCTATCGCTCCTCCCGATCCTGCGCCAGAGGGATCGTGAACCTGAACGTGCTGCCTTTACCTAGTTCGCTGTCGGCGGAGATTGTCCCCCCATGAGTTTTCACGATGCTCTTCGCAATCGAAAGGCCCATGCCCGCGCCGCCGCCGGTCGCGCCCGGGACTTGGACGAATCGCTCGAATATGCGCGGCAGATACTCCTTCGGAATGCCTGTGCCGGTGTCGGCGACTTCGAACATCGCGCTCGCGTTGTCCCGCCGCAGCCTTACGGTTATTTTACCGCCTTCGGAGGTGTGACGAACGGCGTTGGTAAGCAGATTCACGAGGACGCGGATGATCTGGCTGCGATCGGCTCGCACATCGGGGATGTCTCGCGCGATCTCGCTTGTCAGGGCAAGGCCCTTTGCCTCGGCCTGCGCCGAGACCGCGTTCAGGGCCGACTGCACGATCTCGGCCGGCGGGACGGAGTCGAAGCGCGGCGGAGTAATACCGGACTCGAGGCGGGTCATGTCCAGGAGATCGCGCATGAGGCGGTCCAGGCGGTCGAGATCCTCGAGCTGTGCAGTCACGATGTCCTTCTGGTCGGGCGTAAGGTCGCCGACGGCGCCTCGGTCCAGCAACTGAGCCGAAAGCAACAGCGACTGAACTGGCGTGCGAAGCTCGTGGGAGGCCACGCTGATGAACTCGGTCTTGAGACGGTCGAGCTCGGTGAGGTAGGTGACGTCCTCGAGGACGGCCACTGCGCCGAGCAGGGTTCCGTCATCGTCGAGCATGGGAGTCGCCCTCGGGTAGTAGGCGTGGACAGCGCCGTCTGTCTGGACGAGCATCGGGCTGCGCTCGGAGTCGGGACGGACGCGCTGCTCGGGATGGAGCGCGTCCTCGATCTCCTGGACGATCTCCGGCCTGCGGACGGCATCGGCGACGGGCACGCCGACCAGAGCCCCCACCTCGCCGAAGAGCCCCTCGGCGGAGCGATTGAGATGGACAACGCGCCCCTGCGAGTCCGTGACGATGACGGGATCGTAGAGGCTCGTCAGCGCCGCATCGGACATTCGCTGGGCGATGTGGAGCTGCTGCTCGAGAAGATGCCGGGCCTCGCGAAGCTTGTCGGTCATGCGGTTGAAGGAGTCCGCAAGGGTGCCGATCTCGTCGGTGCGGTGGATGTCGATGTGCTGGTCGAGGTGCCCGGCTCCGATCTCCTCGGCCTGGGCGGAGAGCGTGGAGATGGGATGAAGGACGGCATGTATCATTCGCAGGGCGAAGAACAGGGCGAGCAGGAAGGCTCCGATGGTGACGATGATGCTTCTTATCGACGCGGCCCGCGCCTCGGCTTTCGCGCGGGCGTCGGCGCGCACGATCGCGGCCTGGTTGATGTCGAGAACTTTCTGAGCGTCCTGCTTGAGCGCGATGAACTCGGGCTCCAGCGTGCTGAAGTAATACTGCCGGGCCTGGTCGGCGGGCATAGGTGGGCTGGCATAGAGAAGCCGGTGGACCCCCTTCGAATACGCCTCAAACCCACTCCCGATCTCGTTTGCGAGCTTGCGCTCGCCTGTCTCGGTAATGTTGTGGGCCTCGATGTAGTGGGCGTCGGTGAATCGGGAGAGGTTCTCTCGATACTGCTTGCGGGCGCGCTCGGTCTGGCCGGCGAGGGCGAAGGTGGCGGCGCTGTCGATTCTTTCGAGGGCGTCTTTCATGTGCTGGGCGGCGATGACGCTCTTGTAGTTGTTGCGGAATATGCGGTCTATCGAGCGCCCGAGGCTGAAGAAGCTGAAGATCGCCCCGACCATGACGACGACCAGCAGGGCCACCAGAACCAGGTGGCTGACGACCAGTTGGACTTTCAGGCTTCGGTTGCGGAACACGCCGCCGATTACGCTCATTGCTTTCTCAGCTCGCCTTGATCCCGGCTGCGATGCCGACTCGGGTGTCGTGGTCGGCAAGTGCTCTGCATGATGGGCTCACCCCCTGATCGCCACATTGGGCGGAGTGATCCATGCCTACCCGTAGTCATGATGGACTAAGCCCCGACCACTTCCATGGCGATCTCGCCCCAGCGCCACAGCCGACGGGGTTCGTAGGCGACCGTGCTGATGTCCTTGAGTATCAGTTCGAGCGGGCAGCCGTGCCGGGCGCAAACGTCCACCGAGGTCTGCAGATGCTCGCGAATGAGATCGTCGTCGAAGCTGACTCCGGCCAGCAGCGCGGGATTGGGCTTGCGGGAATAGACGTAGTCGCCGCGGATTTCCGAGGCTCCCAGATCCTCGTCGACCCACGGGCTCATCGAGATTTTCCGCACGTTGGGAATCTTGCGGACCTGCGCCATCTTGCGGTCGAGCGGATCGCAGCAGCCGTAGTAGACGAGCCCGAAGCGCTGGAAGATGGGCATGCAGATATCGATCTCGAACTCCCCGAACATCGCGGGCGAGACCGTGGAGAACATCTGGGCGAGGCCGAACATCCAGATGTCTTTGGTGCGCGGCTTGGCGGGATCGAAGCCCGGCGCGGGGAGTTCGTCGGTATAGGCGCCGGTGCAGTGGATCAGCGATTGGTGGTGACAGAGCAGGCCCTGCTCCTCAGCCTGATCGAGCATGCTCATGTAGCCGTTGACGATCCGCCGGGCCAGCTCGGCCATGTATTCGGGGCGGTCGATCAGGGTGTAGAGCGCGTCCTCGACGCTCATCAGGGAGGCTATGGGGTCCCAGACTGAGACGTACGGATCGAGACCCTGCTCGAAAATCTCCAGCTCGCCGTCGAAGAGCTCGTGGGCAACTTCGAGGCGGCGGGCGGTCTCGGGCTGGTTGTGGGTGAGCGTGGGTGTCTTGATCTTGTCGAGGTCGGCGTCCGTGACGAACTGGTTCTTGTAGGCGTGGCCGACTACGGCGTTGGTGGGATCGGTCACCGCCACCTCATCCACCGCGCCGACTCCGAGGCCGGTGTTGTGGATGGCCTTGGGGACGCGTATGAACGGCTCGACGACCATGTCCACGGGGAAGTGCCGCCATTGGTAGAGGGTGCGGCGGAGGAATCCCTCATAACCCCTGCACTCGGGGTCCTCGCAGAGCAGGGTGAGCTCGTCGTTGACGTTCATCTCGTTCCAGCAGACCTGGTCGATGGTGACCATGGGCCGCTCCGGCTCAAGGCCGTTGAGCTTGCGCCACAGGTCACGCTTCTGCTCCTGGATTGGGAGCGCGGCGATCTCGGCCACTTCGGCGGCGAGGCCGCGGATGATGTCTTTGTCGTGCGTGTTCGGCATTGTGTTACCTCTTGGGCATTCTCGCCCCACACAATCGCAGCGGGCCGTGGCTAGCGCCCCGAATTAGGTTCACGCCTGCGCGTAAGGCACGCTGGGCACATACAGTCCCGGCAGTTCAGTTGCTTATGGGCCAGCCCATGGACTACGCCGTCGCACTGATCGAATCGAGACGAGATGATGTCGAAGTACGTGGCATCGTGGTAGTTGTAGCGACGGAACACAGCGTACGAGATGTGGTCCGCGATCTGTATGGCGCGCGAGGCGTGCGAGTCGACGAACAGAGGAGTCTCGGCCAGGTTCCCAACCACGCCCCATTGTGTGCCCACAGTTCGGAACTCCTTGGATAGCCGCTGGAGGCTGGTCTCCTGAGCGCTCTCGTCAAGAATCAGTATGCCTCGCTGCCGCTCTCCGCCTTGGCGCAAGCGGTTGAGGTATAGGTCGAACCGGCTGCACAAGTCCTCGAACGCCAGCTCCATGGGATCCTGTCCTAGATAAGACGTCTTGTGAACAACGCAGGCAAACGCTCGGGCCGAGTCGTATGACCTGCGAAACACGTCCAAGACAGCTTTGATGACGCCGATCGCGTCATCCTTGCTCATGCCCTTCCAAGGATGCTTGCGCCTGGAGAATATCTCGGACGCGTGGAACTCCAGGCCGTGGGGATTCCCAGGGTCGATCGTCGAGGCCAGATTGTCGAGTTCCTGCGTGAACCAGTTGGCTTGGGCCTCGAATATCGAAAGGCCCCCGAGCACGAGATAGTCTTCGTTCGGATTGGCGGCGGAGCCAGAGTCATCGAGGTAGAGGAGATGCACGGGACCCTCGTACGCAAGAATGCAGCCGAGTAGGCCGAAGCCTAACGGACCGCGATGCAGCCCTCTCAACCGCAATATCATTATACCACACGTTCAGCCCAGATCAAGACAAATCCCTCATGTGTTTCTTTGGTGGCGCTGCCAGGTGGTGATCGGACGTATGCAGATGGCCGATCACCATTCCGCTGGACACGGCACGAGAAACAAGGACTTGTCAGCCGATCTCCACCGCCAGCACCTCTCCCACTCCGACCTTGACCGGCTCGCTAAGGCGGACGAGGGCGTACTTGCCGTCCATGGTCACGCTCGCGCCGAAGCCCTTGGCTGCGCCGGAGGCCGTGGCCTTGGTGGGCTTGAGGCCGGCGGGCGGGAGGAGGCGGATGTCGTGGACTTCGAGATCGCCCCAGGTCACGCCGATCTTTGCGGTGAGGCCGTTGGCGGATGTCTTCTGAGAGTATGTTCCCCATCCCGAGCCGGTGGAGTAGAAGCACTTGAAGTTGTCGGCGTTGAGCTTTGGCGCGAAGGCGATGAAGCGCTCGCGGGCGTCGTAGTGGAATCCGGACAGCGCGAGGATAAGCGACCAGCTCGACATCGCGCGGGCGTAGTGGTGGCCGCACTCGAACTCATTCCACGGGTTGCGCGCGACGCCGTCGTGGCGGTCGCGGACTCCTTTGACGATCGCGAGTCCCTGCTCGATCATGTCCTCATAGATCATGTGCGCCGCGACCTGGTACTCGATGCCGGTCCAGACCTCGTCGGCGTAGGTGAACGGATAGCGCGGGCGGCCTCCGTTGGGCCAACTGCAAAGAAGCAGGCCGGCTTCGTCGTTGAGAGCGTAGGTGCGCTGCACGCTCTCGTGGTCCGAGAGATCGGATTTCCAGTTGTACTTGAAGATAGAGGACAGCGCGGCCTTCACTTCCTTTTCGGGAAGGACGTAGCCGAGATCGATCACCTCGCAGAACCACTGGCCAAGAAGCTGGTCGGAGAGGCAGCCGCGGCCGAACTGGTAGCGCGTGGACTCGGAGTCGCAGTCCTGGATGAAGAACTCGCCGTTGAAGAGCTTCTCGGCGTGCTTCTTGGCGCCGCTGTCGTAGATGGATTTGCACTTGGCGGCGTATTGCGTCTCGCCGAGGATCTCCGACATCTTCTCCATCGCCTTAAGCGCGCCAAGGTAGAGAGTGCCCATCATCGTGTTGGCGCCGATGAACTCGATATCGTAGGTGTTGTGCTGGACGGCTTCCATCATGCCGTCGCCGTCCTTGTCCCAGGTCAGCCAGACGAAGCTCATAGTCTGCTTGGCGGCGGGGTAGATCAGCTTGAGGAAATCCATGTCGCCGCTGAGCAGGTACTCCCGATAGAGCTTGAGGATGCAGCCCATCTGGCCGTCGGCCGCAGCGTGGAACTTCCAGAGATGCTTGCCGAGCGGGAAGGTGGTGCGGAACGCCATTTTGCCGTCTTCCTCGACGTTGGTGGTGAAGTCGGTGAGGCGCATGGTGCGTTCCAGACGTGGGTAGAGATAGGCCAGAGCCTGCTCGTAGTTCCAGACGTGGGTGCAGTTCATGGGGCAGCATCCGCCCTGGTCCGAGCAGCCCTCGAAGGCGTAGAAGCGATCATCGGCGAGGAACAGGCCGGTCTGGGTGCGCATGATGGACATGTTGGAGCCGGCTGCGTCGAGCGCGACCGCGGGCAACGTGCTGGAATAGAGCGCGTCGGCGAAGAGACGGGTCTCCTTTTCGAGGCGGTCGAGGTTCTTGACCACGTAGGCCGCCGCGTCCCAGGCGTCTTTCCACCAGTCCGCGTAGCGGTTTCGCAGGCGCGCGCCTTTGACCTCGGGCTCGCCGTTCCAGTAGTTCTCGCGATTTGGGAAGTACCACGTGAAGATGAAAGGCAGCTCGGCGGATTCGCCGGGGCCGAGCGAGAACTTCAGCCCCAAGCTGGCGATGTCCGACCTGGCCTCGGGTTCGGTGTCCGCGAACTCGCCGTGCGCCTTGAGATCGTCCCAGACCGTCTGCGCCGCATCCCACCAGCCGGATGCGGGCCATGCAGAGCGGCAGGTCACGTTGCCGTGGGTGGTCACGAGCGCCATCGAGCCCGCAGCGAGGTCGTCGGCCGCGACTTTGGAATTGGTCATCTTGACGCCGCGGAATGAGTCGGTCTGGACGAACTCGTTGACCTTTCCCTCGCCGTCGACCGCGTTCTGCAGCGACCAGCAGACGGCGCCGTCGATCTTCTTCGAGCCGGTGTTGGTGACTTTGTAGCGCAGGACCGCGGCGGGGATGGAGGAGTCCTTCTCATTGAGCGGGATCATCGGGTTGAAGGCGGTAAGCTCGACCTTGACCGGCAGTTTGGGCTCCTTGAACTCGATGTGGGCGAACGGATACTCGCCGGAGAAGACCGCGTCGGCGAGCCTGGGCAGTCCGCAGACCTGGTTGGGGGCCATGCCGCCGCCGGCGACGAAGGACGGCTGGAGCTTGGATTCGAGCACGCGGGTGGTCGCATTGCCGCCCTCGGGCTTCACGTAGATAGCGGGGAACGTGTAGGAGAGCACGTTGCCTTTCGCGGGCCGATTGAATATCTCCCAATCGCGCAGTTGGCCGCGGCCGCCGAGCGAGACGGTGCCTGTGCCGATCCCGCCGAGCGGGAAGGCGATCTCCTTGAGCGCGTCGCCCGTGAAGCTGCGCTGTCTGCCCGTGGCAAGCAGTTTCCTCTTATCGTAAGGTATCTTCGCGTCCGCCATTATCCCAATCCTTCCCCGGAGTGCTTCTTTGAATGCTGCTTATACCCACGGCGGATAAGTTCCTGTGCGGAGGTGATATAATACATGCCAACGAGGAGCCGTAGAGTGAATCGCACCCAACAGCCAAGCGGCAAGTTCATCAGCGTGGGAACGGGAGACGCGCAGTACCGCGCGTTCGTGCCGGACCCGCTGCCGCCGCACGTCGAGTTCGATATGGAGTTGGTACTAGCGCTTTCCGAAGCGGATCGGAGGCTGGGTGAGCTGGCCGGCGTCGGGCGAAGCATTCCTAACCCGCAGTTGCTCATCCGCCCGTTCATGAACCGCGAGGCCGTGCTTTCGTCGCGAATCGAGGGAACGCAGGCAGGTCTGGAGGAGCTATATGAGTTTGAGGCCGCCAGCGCGGCAGCCAGAAGCAAGATGCCATCAGACGTTGCTGAGGTGGCCAACTATGTGAACGCGCTAGAGCATGGACTGGCACGCCTATCGGCGCTGCCGCTGAGTTTGCGGCTGCTGCGAGAGGTCCACAGTAAGTTGATGGAAGGGGTAAGGGGAGGCCAGGCGACACCTGGTGAGTTCCGCCGCAGCCAGAACTGGATCGGGAGGCCAGGCTGCAGCCTGGACCAGGCGACGTTCGTACCTCCACCCGTCCCGGAAATGCAGGAGGTTCTGTCATCCCTGGAGTCCTACCTCCACGCCGAGGATTCGCTCCCGCCACTGATCAGGATTGCGGCGATACACTACCAGTTCGAGTCTATCCACCCCTTCCTGGATGGCAACGGGAGAGTAGGCCGCCTGCTCATATCGCTGCTGCTCAACCATTGGGAACTGCTACCAATGCCGCTGCTGTACCTGAGCGCATATTTCGAGAGATACCGACAGGAGTATTACGAGCGCTTGCTGGGCGTCTCGATGAACGGCCGGTGGCGCGAGTGGCTCCTATTCTTTCTGCGCGGCGTTATTGAGGAATCGCGTGACGCATCGGGCAGGCTGAAGTTGCTTGAAGACCTGGCGATCGAGTATAGGCGGAAGGTGATGAGTCTGGGAGGCTCGGTGTTGCCGCTGCGGCTTGTTGAGAGTCTCTTTTCGGTCCCGGTGGTAACGGTATCGGAAGCCCAAGAGATCCTCGGCGTCACATACCACAGCGCCAGACTCGCTGTCCGCAAGCTGGTTGACTTAGGCATCCTGCAGAAGCCCAGTGAGGCGGTGTACGGCAAGCGCTTCGTTGCCTCCGAGATACTGCGCGCCGTCGAGTGACACGGGAATTGTAGCCAACTACAATTGCTGCTTGGCAAATTGTAGATTTCAGGCAAAATCTACAATTGGCCCCTGCGTATCTTTGGGCGGCGGGACCAAGCGAGGCGGCTGTGGCCCTGGTTTCAGTCAACTGAAAATCCCCGCCGCACATTTTCCGTTTTCGGGCTAGACCCGCAAACGCGCGGCGCCGATGAACCTTCTCCGCGCCGCGCGCAGCTAACCATGCAGCACGCGTTGGGAGGGCAACGAGATGAAACGAATCGCACTGGTCTGGGTTGTGGTTTTGGTTGCGCAGGGGCTGGCGCTCGCCGACGGCTGCCTGATGCCGAGTGAGCAGTCATGGCAACAGCGCCGGGAGCGAGCGCTGATCAACGAGCCGGAGCAGAAGGCAGTCGTGTTCTTCAGCAGAGGCACCGAGCAGCTTATCATCAGCCCGAGCTACGAGGGGCCGTCGGCGAGCTTCGCGTGGGTCGTGCCGGTGCCGGCCAGGCCGAAGGTGGAGATCCTGAAGGGCGCGATATTCCATGAGCTGTCGAAGCTCACTGAGCCAAAGCCGCCCGTTCTCAAAGGGCCTGCGCCTATGGCCGCCGGGGTATCGCCGGAGACGAAGAGCGTCAAGGTGCTCGAGCGAAAGACGGTCGGCGCTTACGACGTGAGCGTGCTCGAGGCAACCGACGGACAGGCGCTGATGAAGTGGCTGAAGGCGAACAAGTATCATCTGCCTGACAAGGCGGCCGACCCGATCAAGGGGTACGTCAAGCAGGGCTGGACGTTCGTGGCGAGCAGGATCAGGGTCCCGGCGAATGCGAAGGGCCTGCACACCGGCACGCTCGCGCCTATCAGGCTCACATTCAGGGCCGAGCGGCCGGTCTATCCCCTCAAGTTGTCATCAGCTAACCCGGATACGTTCATGCTGCTGGTCTACCTGGTGCTGCCTTCGGATGAGATCGAGGGCAAGCCCGAGAGCATATCCTGCGGCAGCGATCCCGAATGGCTGCACAAGCACGGTACTCCCTGGCGCGCGACGGCATCCGGGTATCCGTGGCGCAGGCGAGACTACCCAACGCTCGCGAAGCTGTATAATGGAGAGATGCAAGTCTACTCGGTGTCACGCGCTGTCGGCCCGGGCGAGTGCACAGCGGATGCCGTGTGGACCATTCCGCGCAGGAAGGGCTAGTATGGAGATCACCAGCCCCGGCGTCGTGCATTGCGGCGCGGGGACGTTTGGGAGAATAGTCGAGGAAGTTCCGCGGCTGGGGACGCGCGCGGGGATCGTGACGGGCGCGCATCTGGTGAAGTCGCAGCGCGTGGCGGACCTGTATGAGGACCTGCGAAAGCGTGGGGTACGCGTGTCGATCTCGGAACCCGTGACGGAGGAGCCGACGGTCGAGCGTGTCGATGAGCTGGCGGCGTTCCTGCGCGAGGAGCGATGCGACGTCGTGATCTCCATCGGGGGTGGCAGCGTGATCGACACCGCGAAGGCCGCCGCCGTGATGGCCACGAATGACGGCCACACCGAGGCCTATCAGCTCAAGCGGCGAGAGATTGCCACGCCTCCACTGCCGCAGATCGCCGTTCCAACGACGGCAGGGACGGGATCGGAGGCGACGCGCGTATCGGTGCTCACCAACAACTCGCTCGGCATCAAGCGCAGCATCTCGCACCCGTGGATGACGCCGGATATCGCGATACTCGATCCCGAGCTGACTGCGTCGCTTCCGCTCGATCTCACGACCCTGACCGCGATGGATGCGTTCTCACACGCCATCGAGAGCGCCGTCTCGCGGAACGCCAATTCCTATACCCGCCACATCGCGCTCGCCGCAGTGGAGCAGTTGTCCGACGGACTGCCGAGGTGTCAGGCGAACCCGCGCGACCTCGAAGCGAGACTCGCGTGCCTGCAGGGAAGCTGCTTTGCGGGGCTGGCGATGCAGCAGGGGTTGGGCGCATCGCACACGCTCGCGCCGGCAGTGTGCATCGTGGGCGGGATTCGGCACTCCGAGGCGATCGCCGCGCTGCTCATCCGCTCGATTGGCCTCATCGAGCAAACGCTGCCGGGCACTTACGACGAGGTCAAGCGCGCGATGCGCTGTGAGGACGTTGCGAAGCGCCTCGCCGGACTATGCACGGCCGGCGGGGTCTCGACCGATCTTGCGCACTACGGCCTGAAGGCCTCCGACTGCGACGCCGTCATCGCCGCCATGAACCGCTACGGCAGCCACCGCCAGACCAACCCCATCGAGGTGACCGACAATTGGGCGCGGGAGCTATTTCGAGCCTGCACGAAATAGGGGTCTGTTCCCTATCATTCGAGGTCCAGCCGACGTCAGGCGCGTCGTCGTGGAGAAGCCGGAGGGATAAGCCCGCTCGCCGGCTAAGTGCTAGGTATGGCTTCTCGATGGCGAGTTCTGCTGAGTCTTGTTGTGGTGGCGTTGATGTCGGGCTCGGGGTGGGCGCAGACGGGGTCCGTGCCGGTGCTGCACGCTGAGACCGTCGAGGCTCCCAAGATCGACGGCGTGCTCGATGACGCATGCTGGCAGGGGAGGGAGAAGCTGTCCGGGTTCAAGGTCAGCGCGCACGGAACCGACCCTACGCAGCCCACGGAAGTGATGGTCTGTCGCGATTCGGGCACGCTCTATGTCGCGTTTATTTGTCACGACTCGCAGCCATCGCTGATCCACGCGGCACAGACCCAGCGCGGGGGCTCGATCGAATCGGACGACTTCGCCAGCGTCCTTATCGACGCTGAGCACACCCACCTCCTGCACTACCATTTCGAGGTCACCGCGCGGGGGGTGCAGTTCGAGCAGATCCCCAACAACGCCGCGTCCAACGTCACCTGGCGCGGCGATTGGCAGGCCGCATCGAAGATCAACGACAAAGGCTGGACGGCCGAGATCGCGATCCCGTTCGCGATGCTGCGCTACCCCGGCAGGGCGGACACGTTAGGCATCGTGTTCCGGCGCTACATTCCGCGCGCGGAGGAGATGAGCTGCTGGCCGGACATCGGCCCCAACAGCGATATGGCCCTGTTCGCGGACCTCAGCGGGCTGGACCTGCCTGCGCGGCGTTCGCGGCCGATCTTCATGCCCTACACCGTCAGCTCCCGCGCGGACGACGGCTCCTTCAGCCAGATCGGCTTCGACTACAAGGAGGAACTGCCCAACAGCCTGGTCGCAATGATGACCTTCAACCCGGACTTCGCCGATGTCCAGGACGCGGTGTCGTCGATAGACTACTCCTACACCGAGCGCCGCACCGCTGAGCCGCGGCCGTTTTTCTACGAGGGCTGCGGAATGTATATCGACGACGAGGCCTACTGCAGCCGGCGGATCGGCGACATCGACGTGGGCGTGAAGACGTTCGGGAAGGTGGGCAAGCAGTCGTTTACGTTCCTGGACGCGCTCAAGCAGGGTGAGGGCAACCATTTCACGTCGTCCTATGGCTACGATTTCGACCGCGACACCAACGCCGTTGTATCAGTCAACGGCTCCACGCTCTCGAACTCCGCGATCTCGGGACCGGACTCGAGCATGTGCCTGGCCGCGGGCGGGCTGAAGAGATGGCGCGCGGGGTCCGGGATCACGACATTCAGCTTTCGGAAGTTCAGTGCTCTCAACTCCGCGGGCACTCCGGACGGCGGCATGTTCAAGGCAAGCCTCGGCAAGAGCGAGTCCGCCGGCAACTTCGGTTACAACCTCTACTATGAGGATATCGATCCGACGTTTTACGTGCGGGACGGCTATGTGCCGCTGATAGGAGTGCGCGGTTTCGCCACGGAGCAGAGATACCACGACAACCCCAGCAAGGGAGGACTCACATTCTGGAACTTCGTCACCCGCCAGAAGCGCTACTGGGCCGCCGACGGGGGGCTGCACCACGAGAGCTTCGAGTTCGGCGGGAGTGTGGACACACGCGATGAATGGCAGTATGGACTCTGGTTCGGCGAGGGGTCGTGGCTGGGCATGAGGGACAGCACGCGCAACGTGCAGGTGGCATGGCTCTCGCGGCACCTCTACGGCGGCGGGTCGGCCGGATACACCATCGGCAAGCGCGCCGGACAGGACTACACGTATCTCTCGGTCGATCAGCTGGTGCAGGCCGGGCCGAGGCTGGTGCTCAACTGCATGTATGAGCGCACGGTGCTGGCGGGCGCGGTCGATTCGCAATTCACCCTGGCTCCGAACTATCAGCTCAGCCCGGAGCGAAGCGTGGGCGCGTGGATAGTGGGCCGGGGCAGCGATAGAAACCTGTGCTGCACGTTCCGGCAGACGGTGCGCAGCGGCTCTGATATCTTCTTCATCTACGGCTACCCGAACACCGAGACGACGGCGAGCAGGTTCGCGATCAAGATCGTCAGGCCGGTGGAGTGGTAGCCCGCGGAGTTCCAAGTTCTGAGTGTTGAGTATGGGGGAGCAGGCGATGCCAGAGAAGCATGCCGCGCTGGCGAAGATGGCGAAGGCTTTGGGGATCGAGAACGTGCCGGACTCGTGGAAGGAGAGCTGGGCCGGATATAGGGAGTGGATGGGTGACGGAGGGTGTGGGCGGCTGGACTGGCGATTGCCGGCGAACGCGGCGGAGGTGTTCGATCTGCCGAAGGAGTGCGTAGCGGCGCTGGAGGAGATGTTCGCGGCGATTCGGCGGGATGAGGCGCTTCGCGAGCTTGCCTCGTTGTGGCATTATATGGTCTATCACCTGCCCGGCGGGATGGAGCGGAATACGAACGTTTGGGGGCTGCCGGATACGATCGGTGGGTTCTCCAACAAGACGCTGCAGCTTGCGGCGATCGTGTCGGGGGCGGATCACGCAGTCGCCAACTTCGCGGCGACGGGAGTCTCTCAGGAGACGGTTGCGATCACGCTGGGTTATATCGGCCGCTACGCGCGTGATATCGAGGCCAAACGCGGGGTGTGGGGGCTGGAATCTATGGGCTGGCTCAGCACCTACGCTCGCGCGGAGATATTCCGGCTGGGCAGGCTCACGTTCAAGGCCGGGCGGTGCGGGATGCAGTTCAGGGCGTTTGAGAATACGCGGTCGGGCGAAGTGGTGGTGCTGGCTGAGCCGACGGTGAAGTATCGCGCGGACGGCCTCGCCGACGGCACGAACGGAATCCATGACCCGGACGCCTGGGCTCCGGTGCTGGAGATCGGGGAAGGGAAGATCGTCGGCCATCGTGTCGCAGCCGACGGCATCGAGCGAGAATCGAGCGCCCTGGATGCCGACGAGTGGCGGCAGGTGATGGGGCCGGGGGACGAGATCGTGGAAGTCCACATCGCGGGCGGCAGCAAGATGGGGCACGACGAGTGCATCGAGGCATATCGGATGGCGGTGGAGTTCTTCCCGGCGTATTGCCCCGAGACGAAGTTCACAGGGTTCACGTGCTGGTCGTGGCTGCTGGACCCGAACCTGGCGAAGATCCTGCCGGAGGAGTCCAACATCGTGCGGTTCCAGCGGGATTTCCACCAACTGCCGGTGCCGGCGAACGAAGCGCAGGCTTATGATCTGGTGTTCGGCAGCAGCACGGTGGACCCGGCGAAGGTCACGCCGACGACCTCGCTTCAGCACGCCATAGCCGACTACGTTCGGGCCGGTGGAAGGCTGCGGTCCGCGGGCGGGATCATTACGTGGGCTGAAGCTGTTACACTTTCGAAACAAAAAGCTTGACAAACGCCTCGCCTACTGGGTAAAATGCAGCATACGACCGATAATCGTAGCATAAGACAATGAGACAATCGAGCTACTTCCAGAAGAATACCGGCCTTGCCATATACGCTGGCGCTCTTTGCGCGCAGCGCCCGGTTATGCACGTCAGCCTTATTACCATTGAAGTTCGTGCACCGCGGCCGGAGGGAAATGCTCTGAATTAGGAAACACCAAACAAGCAGACTTCCAAAGGCCGCGGAGAGAGAACTCCCGCGGTCTTTTTGTTTGAGTCGTTGGTAGTTGGTCGCACTAATAACCCGGAGGACACTACGATGGCGTGGTACAAGGAACTTTTCGCAGGCGAAGATCCGGCTCGGTTTGAACACTATGCCGAGACCGAAACCAGCCGACAGCAGGTCGATTTCGTGATCGACAAGCTCTCGCTGGAGCCGGGCGCACGCGTGCTGGACCTCTGCTGCGGGCAGGGGCGGCACCTGATCGACCTCGCGCGGCGCGGTTACGACGTGGTAGGACTTGACCTGAGCGAGTATATGCTCGAGCAGTGCAAGACCGTCGCCGCCGCCGAGGGCATTAGCCCGGTCCTTGTACACGCCGACATGCGTGAGGTCGGGTTCACCGCGGAGTTCGACGCTGTCATTAACATGTTCACCTCCTTCGGTTATCTTGAGAATGACAGCGAGGACCAGAGAGTCATAAACGCCGCCTCCCTAGCACTAAAGGGAGGCGGTTCGCTATTGATCGACCTCATGAATCGTGACTGGCTTATGGGCGTGTTCAAGCCGGTCGAGTGGCAGGAGAACTCGCGCGGCGACCTGATACTCTCGGAGCGCGACTTCGACGCCATTACCGGGCGGGTGAACGCCCGCGAAGTCACCATCCATCCCGACGGCGCCCGCACCGACCGCTCCCACTGCATCCGCCTCTATACCTACAACGAACTCGACGCAATGCTCCAACAAGCCGGCCTAAAGATCCAGTCCACCTACGGCGGCTTCGACTCCTCCCCATTCCACTTCCGATCCAGACGCATGATCGTGATCGCGAGGAAGGAAACGTAGGGGAGTTACGAGTTGCCGTAAACTCCCTTTCCCGGGGGAGAGGTTCCCCCCAACTCGCTCCGCAGCGGAGGGGGAGTAGGCTGTGCTATAATACCGCCAGAGTATGAACTTGGGGGTGTTCGATGTCTGATGTGAGGGCAGTTCCTGCCGAGCGCGGGTTCCTGCAGAGAGTTGTAACCGTCGGCGGCAGCGATATGAAGTACGTGGTCTATGTGCCCGAGTCCTACGATCCCGCGGAGCCGATGCCGACGATCGTGTTTCTCAACGGCGCGGGCGAGTGCGGGACGGACGGTTGGAGGCAGGTCTACCACTTCGGCGGGGCAGTGATGCTGGAGCCGGCGAAGTGGCCGTTTCTGATCCTGTTTCCGCAGAAGCAGGACGTCAAGACCAAGTGGGAGGATGAGGCGCCGATGGTGATGGCGGTGCTGGAGGCCGGCCGTAAGGAGTTCAATATCGACTCGTCCCGGCTGTATCTCACGGGCCTCTCGCAGGGCGGACACGGCACCTGGACCATCGCGGCGATGCAGCCTGACCTGTTCGCGGCCATCGCGCCGGTGTGTGGCTGGGCCGATGAGGACGTGGCGAAGAAGGTCGCCAAGCTGCCGATCTGGACGTTCCACGGCGATCAGGACCAGGCCGTTGACCTGAAGTGCTCGCAGGAGATGGCGGAGTGGATCACAGCCGCGGGCGGGACGTGCAAGCTGACGATCTATCCGGGAGTGGGGCACAACTCCTGGGACAACGCGTACCGCAACGAAGACTTGGGGCAGTGGTTCCTGGAACACCAAAAGTGATCGCGGAAGCCTGGCCCGGGGAGCATTGTCACGCTCCTCGCGGGCAATGCAGGCTACTCGGGCAGATGTTTCTCCCATCGGGAGAACGCTGAGAGACTTGAGAAACCAAGGGCGGCGGCGATTTCCTTCTTGCGCCGCCCTTGTCTCTGCATCTCGGCGACCTTCTCGGACCGGCTGTGGTCGATGAATTCGTGGACGGTCATCCCCACGTGCTCCCGAAACAGCCGCAGGAAATGATACTTGCTGTAGCCGCTGATCCTGGCCAGCGAATCCAGCGATGCCCCCTTGCCAGCCGTCTCGAGTATGTGGTCCCTGACAGTCAGGACCACCCTCTTTTGAAAAGACCTCGTGTCCTCCTTGACCGGGACCAGGTAACCTTCCTTGACCACGGCCGTTATCAGCGCAATGAGCCCGGCGCGAGCTTCCATCTGCCTGAACTGCTCGGGAAACTCCGCTCCCGGGGACCCAAATATACTCTCGATAAACGACGCGCTCGTGCGGTCGGTGTATAGAAGATGGCCGGCGCGTTTCACCCCGCCGCGGCGAATCCGCTCGACTTGATAGCCGATGAGATGGTCATGAAGGAACACCCAGAGGTGGTCGCCGTTGGGCTGCTCCGGGGCGTATCCGAGCTGGTGCGGCTCCATGCTGTTAAGCAGAAAGATCATGCCGGGATGGCAGTCCCACACGCGGCCGTGCGCGGCGAACGGGCCGACACCGTCCAGAATCACGAGGATTTCGCGATGGACGTGGGCGTGCACGTCGATATGACACTCCGATTCAGCCTCGGACTCGCGGGCCGCCGCGGCGTCGCTCGAGCGGATAACCGTCCACGATGCAGGGTTGAGCAACACATCGAGCATCTTGTTGGCGAACAGTCTGTTTTCCACGGTTGGGGCGATTATAGCAACATTCGTCAACATATAGCAACAATAGGGCATTGTCGAGCTGCAGAACTTAGCATAGTATGGTTAGTGCTCGCTGTAGGGGGATCGGCGATCCGGCGAAGGGAGGGTTGCGAGCAGATCATTTGTATGTCTATAGGGTGTCTTGGTGCCTGGACGCGCATGGTGCGCAACAAACGCAAAGGAGCGAAAATGCAATGGGAAAGTTTGTGAGGATCGGTATTCTGGTCGCCGTCGCGGCGGCTCTCGCAGTGATGCTGGCTGTTCCCGCAGGCGCGATCAAGGTTTATGTGAACCCCAGCACGCAGACTTCCAACTACAGCCCGGACGGAGCCTACCAGGAAGGCTCCAACATGCAGGACGTGGCTGCACGGCTGGTTAGCAAGCTGCAAGCAAGAGGATTTCAGGTGCGCAATTCCGGCTGGATGTACCTGCCGGATGCGTGCGCGGACTCCAACAGCTGGGGCGCGGACTGCTTCGTTGCTCTTCATACGGACGCCACGGGCGGCGGGTGGAGCAGCACGCACGGCACTCGAGCATTCTACTATCAGTCCTCGGGCGGCTGGCACAACGACGCATGCGTGAATTTCGCCGAGGCCATCTCCCACAAGATGGTAAGCAAGTTCTCGGCATTCGGCCGCGGATACGACCTGGGCACGATGGGCGACTACCCGTGGTTGGGCTACAACATGTACGTGCTGGCCAACCAGAGCGCGGTGCCCTCCACGCTGGTCGAAGGCCTGTATCACACGAACTGGGACGACGTCTACAACGTGCTGCTGACGACATCGGGAAGAGACGCTTACGCTCAAGGCGTTTTCGAGGGAATCTGCGACTACTACGGTTGGTCGTATGTTCCAGTGACTCGGGTGCCGTGCATCGTCAGCAACCAGGATGGGCGCCTGCAGGCGTTCGTGCTGGGCAGGTCGGACGGCAACCTGTATACGTGCTACCAGACCGCGGTCAATAGCACCACTTTCACGTCGTGGCAGTCGATCGGCGTAGGCGGTTATGGCGGCAACCCGTCGGCCGTGCTTGACAGCACCGGCGTTATCACGATTGCCATACGGCACGGCGACGGCTCGATCAGGAGCCTGTGGCAGACGGCCCCGAACGCCTACACGAGCTGGAGCACGGGCAGTTGGGACGGCAACGTGCCCGGCGATGCCAAGATCGTACTCAACCAGAACGGCAACCGGCAGATATTCGTTCGCGGTGGTTCCAACCTGCTGCACACGCGCTACGAGACCTCGCGCGGCAACTGGTCGGGCTGGAACTCGATCGGGGTCGGGAGCTACGCCAGCGACCCGTCCGTAATCCTCGATAGCACCGGGATTCTGACGATCGCCATCCGCCACACCGACGGTTCGATCAGGAGCCTCTGGCAGACGTCGGCGAACGGCTATCTGAGCTGGGGCACCGGGAGTTGGGGTGGCAATGTCCCAGGTAATCCAGTTCTGGCCATCAACCAGAACGGTATGAGGCAGGTGTTCGTTCGCGGCGGCAGCGGCTACATGCACACGCAGTACGAGAACCCGCGCGGGACGTGGTACGGCTGGTACAGTATCGCGGGTGGAACGAACTACGCGGGCAATCCGGCTCTGGTGCTGGATCAGACCGGCCGGCTCAACGTGTTTGCTCGCATGACCGATAGCTCGCTCGGCGTGTACTGGGAAACGAACCCGAACTCCTACACGACGTGGAGCTCGGGCGGCTTGGACGGCGTCATCATCAACGACGTGGCAGTGGCCAAGCAGGCGAACGGCCTGAGACGCGTGATAGCGCTGGACTCGGTTCAGGACACTTGGACGCGATACGAGGTCAGCGCCGGCGTGTGGTCGGGTTGGAGCCTCATGCCGGGCTCGCCGTAGCGTACTGTGGGGGCTCGAGTTGGCTCCGCATCGGTGTATGCGCCCCTCGCACAAAGGCGTGCGGGGGGCGCATGCTTACTTGCCTCCGTGGAAGCGACTACCTGCTTTTCGGCTTAGCGCCCGGCGGTGGAGCGGCCGGCGGGGTGAACTTCTTGCAGCCCTTGGGTATCTGGAACAGCGATGCGGGCGGGGTGGTGCGCTTGATGTTCTTGATCAGGGTCGTGTAGGTCCCCTGCGGCGACTTGAAATCGGTGCGAATCGACAGGTCGAGGTCCTTGCAGATGTATTGGGTGACGGTCACGGTCTGCTTGCCCTTCGACACGTAGGCGACCTTTTCGCAGGACATACCGTCTATTGTCTGCTTACCGAGCGACTTCCTGGTCGTACCCAGAGGCAGAGCGGTAACCGCCTTCGATGCCCGCCACTCCTCGCCGGCCCCCGGCATCTCGACGTATTGCTTGGACGCGAGGTCGACCATGTATGCGGCGTGCTTGTCGCCGCGCCCGATGACGACACGATTCCGGCCGCTGATCTCGATCTCCTGACGCCAGTTGGTTCCGCTGACGTAGAGTTTGCCGTTTGCCTGTTTCGTGCCCTGCTTGATGATCAGGTCGGCAGAGAAGCTGACGGCCAGGCAGGCGCCCGACATCAACGCGCAGACGATGGCAGATGCTGCCGCGAGCCTGCACAGACGCGATACGTTAAGATGCATTGTCTCCTCCAGATGGCTACGCACTTATAGCATAGACGCTTGTTCCGGCGAAATGGTGCCGGATAATTGTTCCCGCCTTGACCTCCTGCTACCACCGGCCTATACTAGCCAAAACGAAAAACCGTCTGCTGATCACGAGGAGAAAGATAAAGTGGCCAAAGAGATCAAATGGGGCATAGTTGGATACGGCGGCGCGTTCAACATGGGCAAGTTCCATGGAGAGTCCGTCAACAGCTGCCCGGGAATGAAGGTTGTCGCGGTGTGCGACACGGACCCCGCCCGCACGGAGGTCGCGAAGAACGAGCTGCCCGATATCACTACTTACAATGATGTCGGCGCAATGCTCAAGAACAAGGATATCGACAACATCATCAACATCCTCCCGCACAACCTGCATTATCCGATCGCGATGGAGTGCCTGAAGGCGGGTAAAGGCGTGGTGCTCGAGAAGCCGATGTGCATCACCACCGATCAGGCGACCGATATGATCGATCTTGCCAGGAAGAAGGGGCTTCTGCTGACGGTTTTCCACAACCGCCGGCACGACGGCGACTACATGGCCGTCAAGGAGTTTCTGGGCAAGGGGATCATCGGCGACGTGTTCCGCATCGAGGCGTTCATGGGCGGGTGGAACCATCCGGGCAAGTGGTGGCGAACCCAGAAAGAAATATCCGGTGGCAACTTCTACGACTGGGGCGCGCACCAGGTGGATTGGGTGCTCAACTTCCTAGAGGGCCGCAAGATCAAGAACGTGACGGGTTTCTTCCAGAAGCGTGTGTGGATGGACGTCACAAACGAGGACGAGACGCAGGCAATCGTGCGATTCGATGACGACGTGGTCGCCGACATCTGCCTCTCGCAGATCGCGAAGGTCGGCAAGCCGCGCTGGCGGATTCTGGGCACGAAGGGCGCGATCGAGGACCGCTGGTCGGGCTCTTTCAAGGCCTACACGGACCTGAAGGGCTATCCTGCCGAGATGGATATCAAGTATAAGCCGTCCACGTGGCCGGAGTGGTATCCGAACCTCGCGGCGCACCTGCTCAAGGGCAAGCCGCTGGAGGTCAAGCCGGAGGAGGCCCGCCGCGTGATCATGGTCATCGAGTACGCGGAGCGGTCGGCGAAGGAAGGCAAGTCGATCGAGACACCGTTTGAGTGAGTTTGGAAGCTAGAAGGTTGGGACGTTGGAACGTTTGAACGTTCCAACCTTTCACGCGCTGTTTCGGGATTTCGAATATGCACGGCCAGCCCGAGCAGCAGGCAGCACTGCTATCAGTTACCAATGCAGATGTGACTCAAGCGCGCCGGTATTGCATGTCCGCGGCTGCGTGACATCAAAGCTGACCTTTCGTGTGCTCTTGTTGGTCACGCTCTCAGCCGCTGGCATTTCCTTGCCCTGCCACACTTCGGCCTGCCTGGGCTCGCAAGTGGGCCGCGAAGTGGCTGGAGAAACCAGGCCAGTGATCGGCGCGCGCAATGATCTGGGCTTTTGTGTGTCCGCGTGACGCCGGAATCTTAACCTGCTGAGCGCACCCCCGCCCCTGCTGTCCCATGGTAGAATGACGCAAGTATACTGCTGTGCTGGGAGGAACGCCCCGTGACTGGTGAGATTCGAGAGATCGCGGAACGTATCAAGGAACTAAGGGAGATCGCCGGCGTGACGGTGGAGTCGCTGGCCGAGCAGTTGGGCATTGACGCGGGGACCTATCGCGAGTACGAGAGCGGCGCGTGCGACATCCCGGTCAGCGTGCTTTACGAGATCGCGGGCCGGTTCAGCGTGGAGCTTACCGAGATTCTCACTGGCGAGAAGCCGCGGCTGCACACATATTCGCTTGTGCGCAGAGGCTCGGGAGTCGAGATTCAGCGCAGCCATCATTATGACTATCAGAGCCTGGCGCCGAACTTCGTTCACAAGCGAATGGAGCCGATGCTGGTGACCGTGGAGCCGAAGCCCGGCGACAGCAGCCGCGAGACCAACTCGCACCCCGGCCAGGAGTTCGACTACGTGATCAGCGGGAGCCTGGCGGTCACGATAGATGACCATGAGTTGATACTGAGCGAAGGAGACGCCCTCTACTTCGACTCCAACCATCCGCACTCCATGAGGGCGCTCAACGATCGGCCGGCTCAGTTCCTGGCGATCATACTCTAATTGTGGGAGGGTTCTCCAGCACCCGAAGTCGCCGGCACAGCGCCGGGGAATCGCCGTCTGGAGACGCCTCCTACGATGTGGTGATGACAATGCTAAGCAGATTCGTTTCGAGTACCGAATATAGCTCCTACGACGATTTCAAGGCCAACTGCAAGATCGTGGCGCCGGATGGCTTCAACTTCGGCTACGACGTGGTGGACCAGTTCCCGGCGGACAAGCGCGCGCTGGTGTGGTGCAACGACAAGGGGGAGAGCCGGTCGTTTACATTCGGCGAGGTGAGCGAGTACTCCAACCGCATCGCCAACTTCCTGACCGCGTGCGGGATCGGCAAGGGCGACCCGGTTATGATGATCCTGAAGCGGCGGTGGGAGTTTTGGATGACGATGGTCGCGCTGCACAAGGTCGGGGCGGTGGCGATACCGGCCACGCATCTGCTTACCACGAAGGACATCGTCTATCGGATCGGTCGAGCGGATATCAAGATGATCATCGCGTGCGACGACGAGCGGGTGCTGGACGCCGTTGACGAGGCACAGAAGCAGGCGCCGACACTCCAACACAAGGCAGTGATTCGGATGAGCCGCCCGGGGTGGTACCCGATGAGCGAGGACGTCGAGAAGGCCAGCCCACGCTTCGAGCGAGTGCCCAACGACAATTCCGACATGATGCTGCTGTACTTCACGTCCGGTACGACGGGCATGCCGAAGATGGTCGCGCACAACTTCACCTATCCGCTTGGGCATATCCTGACCGCGAAGTTCTGGCAGAATGTGGTCGACGACGGCCTGCATATCACGCTCAGCGACACCGGGTGGGCCAAATGCACATGGGGCAAGATCTACGGCCAGTGGCTCGCGGGAACCGCGAACTTCGTGTACGACTTCGAGGGCAAGTTCGAGCCAGGCGACCTGCTGAAGATGCTGCAGGACTATAGGGTGACGACGTTCTGCGGGCCCGCGACGGTCTACAGGTTCATCGCGCAGCAGGACCTATCCAAGTTCGATCTGAGCGGCCTGAAGTACTGCGTGACGGCGGGGGAGCCGCTGTATCCAGAGGTGTATCAGGGGTTCCTGAAGAGCACGGGAGTCAGGATCATGGAGGGCTTCGGGCAGACGGAGTCGGTGGTGATGGTGGCGAACTTCCCGTGGATGACCCCGAAGCCGGGCTCGATGGGCAAGCCTTCTCCGCTGTGGGACATCGACATCTTCAATGATGAGGGCGAGCCGTGCGAGGTCGGCGAGGAGGGCGAGATCTGCGTGCGCGTTGGCGACACGCCGCCGCCGGGGCTATTCATGGGCTACTACCGCGATGACGAGCTCACTGAGCGCGTCTGGCACGACGGCCTGTATCACACAGGGGATGTCGCCTGGCGCGACGAGGACGGCTACTACTGGTATGTCGGGCGCAACGACGATATGATCAAGAGCTCCGGCTACCGGATCGGGCCGTTCGAGGTCGAGAGCGCTCTGATGGAGCACCCGGCGGTGATGGAGTGCGCGATCACCGGCGTGCCGGACGACCTCCGCGGGCAGGTGATCAAGGCGACGATCGTGCTGGGCAAGGGCTACGAAGCGTCCGATGAACTCGTCACCGAGCTGCAGAACCACGTGAAGAAGGTGACCGCGCCGTATAAGTATCCTCGGATCATCGAGTTCGTGGACGTGCTGCCGCGCACCATCTCAGGCAAGGTCCGCCGCGTCGAGATCCGCACGCGCGACACCCACAAGGACTACAAGCCGGAACTGAAGGCGGAGTAGTCGCGCTTGACAGGCACGCGTAACGATGGTAACATGTATATCAGCAGTTAGTGTACTAATACTAGTTACATCACCAATGCCTACAGCAGAACAGCCGATGAAGACCTTTCCGCTGAAACTTGAGGATGAGCTTCACCGCCGGATAAAGCATGCGGCGGTCGATGAGGGCGTCAGTGTGCATGAATGGCTACTGCGTGCAGTTGCTGATAGGCTGAAAGGTATGAAGGATGAGGCTGCCTCTAATCCTCCCAGACGAAGAGCAAGCTGAGCAATTGATACCGGGCAAGCGCAAGAGCCCGAGTGGCGAAGCAACCAACGAACTCGTTTTTTCCGCGCACACGGGCGAGAATTCTGAGTTGTTCCCGCAGATCATGGGCCTGTACGTGCCCAGAGGGAGCATTGTGGCGGACGTTACTTACGGGCGCGGCGTGTTCTGGCGGAGTGTCGAGCCTGACTTGTATGACGTGAGGGCGACGGACCTCAAGGACGGGGTAGACTGCCGATCGCTTCCTTATCCCGATGCGTCATTGGATTGCGTAGTGTTCGACCCGCCTTACATGCACACGCCGGGTGGCACAGCACACAGCGGACATCAGAACTACGAGAACTACTACCGCAACAACGCTATCACCAATGAGAAGAAGTACCACGAAGCCGTTCTAGACCTCTACTTCCGAGGTGCGGCTGAGGCATACCGAGTGCTGAAGCCCAAGGCTGTGTTCATAGTGAAATGCCAGGATGAAGTCTGCGCCAACAAGCAGAGGCTGACGCACGTTGAGATTATCAACGAGTTGGAGAGGATCGGGTTCATTACTGAGGATTTGTTTGTCCTTGTGAGAAGAAACCGGCCGGGCGTGAGCCGTGTACTCCAGCAAAGGCACGCCAGGAAGAACCACTCGTATTTCCTCGTTTTTCGGAAGAACGGCAGATACGTGTAGGTCAGTCGCCGTTGCCGAGGTTGTCGGCTTCCGCGAAGAACCGCCCGAATGGGTGCACGTGAATGCGAGGGAACGCCTCGTGGAGCGACTCGTACGCTCTGGGCACGTCGAGGTAGTAGACTCGGTTCATCCGGGCGATGAACATCTGGTAGATCTTCCACTGCTCGGGCAGGCATATTTCAACGACCTCGAGAGTCCTGTGGTCGAGCTTCGTCTCCGCCAGGCATACCAGCGTGCCGAGAAACCGACCGGCTCCATACACCCCATCGAGAACGCGCTGGTGAGCCCACACCTGGATCACGCGCTCTCGAGTCGATGTCTTCACGGGCAGATGCACTTTTGGCTGATCTACGCCAAGATCGAATATCCAGTCAGTGGGGAGAGACGTAGGCTTGTCCAGATTCAGCACCTCGATGCGGGTCTTCGGATCAACGCCGAGTCTCCTGGCGACGAGATGGCAGATGAGATACTCAAAGAACGTCCCCGGGGTCTTTTGGTCACCGTCTTTCTCAAGATCGACCAGGCAACTGAAGCCGATTGCCGCGGAATAGCAGGCACTGGTGATGTCATCCGGGCTCATCGTGCTGGTGGAGCCCCTCCGCAGGGCTTCAAATAGCACCTCCAGCCGGTCCGAACCAGGATCGAACAGAGCAAGGTTGACCGGACGCGATAGCTTGCCTTTCGATCCCACGAAGCTGAAGTACTCCTTGCCCTCGACTCCGGAGATCAATGAACGTCGTTCGCGCTTGGCCAGATAACGCAGAGCGTCATTACAGGTCTCCAAGATCAGGCCGGAAATGGCATCCCCGCGGCGATCGGTCCTGAACGCCTTCGCAACATCGGCATACAATAGCAGTGGCTTTGCAACTCGCATACTCGCCAGTATTATAGCGTTCGGCCGAGGCGACTGCAAGGCATGACCGGCCTTGACAGAGCCCTGAGCCGATGGTATCTTTGCGCTAGCATCATATCCTGCCGGGGGACTACCGCATGGTTCGCAGCTGTTCACTCACATTGCTCGCAGCGCTTGTTGTCACTGCCTCCGTTTCTGCAGGCGAGCTATCGGATACGGTGTACTTCGGGAATGCGGCGTCTGAGAAGGCGCACTCGGTCGCGGGCGCGGGCAAGGACGAGGTGATGTCCGCGAAGATCGGGACGATTGACGAGCGTATCCCGTGCTGGACCGGCGGCTCGAAAGCGGGGGATGCGGTCGAGGTGACGCTGCGAAAGCAGGCGGGCAAGCCGTTTAGCCTGCAGATCCAGGAAGTCTATCCCCCCGAAGCCCCCGACACCCGCTACGGCTACTCCGTCTATGCGAACGACAAGCTCATCTATATGCGTGACAATCCCGCGCTTATGTTCGGCGTCACGAGCTACTTCGTCAATATCGATGACGCGGAGCTGGCAAAGCCGGCGTCGGTCAAGATTCGGTTCGTCAACTCGCGGGATGGGTCGCCGCTTCGATTGGCGACGGTATGGCTATATTCGGACCTCCCGGCGTATTGCCGCGAGGCCGGATTCGGCGTGCCGATGTATATGACTCCGCTGCTCACGGGTTCGCGCGATGACGCGGAGGTCGAGAAGGAGTTCCAGTACCTTTCTGATAACCTCAAGCCCACGGGCGGCAACGCGATCGCGCTGGGCTGCGCGGCTGAGTATCATTATATGCGCGACGACGCGCTGAAGGCGCGGGAGCGGTTCGGCCAGCTTCTGAAGTTCTGCCAGAAGTATGGTATGCCGATCGAGCTGGCATTCGTGAGCTGGTGGGGCGGGACGCCGATGTGGATGGACGACGGCCACGGCGGCAAGCTCTCGGACGTGAAATATCAGCAGATATGCTGGTCCGAAACCGACACCTACGACGACGGTCCCGAGCTCAAGGCCCTGCTCGGCGACAAGTACGATGTCCGCTACGGCCTCTCGATCCCGAACCAGTGGAGCAACACCCCATGGCTGACGATGAACTCGCCGGTGCTGAATGAGATCAGGCACAAACGCATCGGGGAGAAGCTGACGGCGTTGGCTGATCTGGTCAGCGATCCCGCGTATCCGAGCTACCGCAGTTATCTGCTGGCGCTGGACATGGAGAATGAGCCACGGTACTGGGACCAGCACTGCCCGGATGGAAAGTACCCCTGCAAGCGCGAGAACCTCGAGGCCGACTTCAACCCGTGTGTGGTTGCCGACGCTGCGACGGACGGTGTCACGCTCGACCCCAAGGATGGGCTTGACTACAAGGAGCGCCTCTGGCTGCACAACAACGTCGCGAACTATCAGCAGGACACCTACGACGCGCATGCGAAGGCCCTTAAGCAGACGAAGATGCCGTTCATGAACTCCGCGAGTGACCGGGCGTGGCATGAGGTCTACTCACACGCATTCGGCAGCCCGTCGTTCCCGATGGACCAGGTGACTCAGTATCATCCCTGCCTGGAATGGAACCGTTTGAGCGGCTGCCGGAACGGGATCGAGGACGTGCCGAGCCCGGCGGTGTCGTATTTGAGCGCGGCGCGCGAGTGGGGGCGGTGGTCGCAGGTCAACTTCGAGGAGAACAACGGCAAAGGCACCGAGCAACATCTGCGGGCGCTGCGGGCCGCCTATACCTATGGAGCGCGGTTCTACACATTCTACAATTGGCAGTCGATCAACGGCGACGGCCGGTGGACGGATTATGTCCGCAAGTTCTGCGCGGACCCGGCGCAGGGAGTGATAGTCGAGCGCCATGAGGGAGACGGTCTTTCCTATGTTAACGCGAATAGCCATGCGTTCACCATCAACACGCCGCCTGACTGGCCCGCGTTCAACTCGATCGACATGACCGTCACCAAGCCGGGCGAATATGTGCTCAGCGTTTATGATACGCCCGAGAAGGGCCGGCTGCTCGGTTATCGCGTCAAGTCGATCCCGCAGTTCGGGGCGATAGTGTTCGACCTGCCCAACTGCGTGCCACTCGACGACCGGCGGCAGGTCTACGTGACGGTAGCTCGCAGCGACGGCGGGGAGTTCGGCATGCTCATGAACCCGGGCAACGAGTGGATCGGGACGCTCAAGCTCGACTACACGCGCGAACGGGAGCAGAGCCTGCTGGTTTGCTGGCGCGGCGACGCGAAGGCACTCATCGATGACCTCGCTAAGCAGGGCGTGGAGGGACTCGATCCCGCACGCAAGCTCTATGACGCGGGCAGCTATCGCAAGGCTTACGAGGCGGCTGTGAAGCTGGAGTCTCCGTAGTCTGGCCGCCCGTGCCGACTCGGACGGAGCCGATGAGGCTGACTTGGCCGCGTCCGCCCTTCGATACGGCTTCGCCTGCTCAGGGCTAGCAGTCGCCGGATAAAGTGGTGTAGGAGGGGTCTCCAGACCCCGAATCCGTCTGCCTCGCGCTCGGAAATCGCCGTCTGGAGACGGCTCCTACAACCGAAAGCGACTTTATCCGCAGGCTGCTAGCGGCGTGGGGGATCGGCTCGCTCGAAGATCAGCGGCCACGCTGGAGGATCCACTCATCATAGCCTGCAACCGCCCCGCCGCAGAGTCCGCTCGTATGAGCTTACAACTGCCCCGCTTGTTTAGGATGACCCCAGCAATGTTTGACACCAGCTCAACTTGTCGTATAATAAGATGCTTGGCCCGCATCATTCACGATCCTCGTGAATGATGCTCTAGGGCCCCGGACTGTGCGATTCAAGCATAATCCGGGCTGGCTGGAACTTGTTGAGCCGGACAGGCGTCATTATGTTGGACTAACGAAGAAGGGAGGCGATCAGGATGGCAGAAGAGACTGTCGAGCTGTTCGCAACTCCCGATACCTGCGATCAGACAACCGAATACGAAAACCGGATAGATGACGAAGTCGAGATCGATCCCGAGTACGAGGAAGAGCACGAGGAAGGCGATTCCCGTAAGAATTGGGCAGAGACAGAGCAGGAGTTCGCCCGGTATGAGCGGAACTACAGAGCTCGCAGGATTAGGGAGTTGACGCTGGCCCCCGTGAGGAAGAAGCGGGGAGCCCGGCGCAGGGACAGCGCCGTAACAGGCGCATTACTCTGAGGAATTCCTTTTTGGGCCATTGACAATGGGCTCAATGCATGGTTATTAGTGCATTAGAATGGCGTAGTGTGCAGGCGGAGGCAGGAATACTATGCTTCCGCCTGGGACCATTGTAGCTGCTCTACGTCTAATCCGTCAGCGGCAGACTGGCAGGAATTTTGCGAGCGAAAGGGGTGAAAAAGTAGATGCGTCGTGTGTTGTTTGCTGTAATGGTGGGCGTGTTCGTAGTTGCGCTTGCTGGCGCGACGTTTGCGGCCGATTCCACCCCGGCGCCTGTACCGGCGCCGATCGTCATCGAGGGCACGATCACAGCGGTAGCTGTGGCGGGCCCGGCGAGTGGCAAAATAACCGTGCAGCAGCCGGCTCCGTGCCCGACTTGCCCGATCAAAGCTCCCGTGACTTTCCTGGTCACGGACAAGACCCAGCTCTTCAAGGACGGCAATCCCTGCAAACTCGCTGACATTCGTGTCGGCGATGGCTGCCGGGCGACGCTCGTGCAGACCGCCGCCGGATTGACCGCGCAGATGGTCTACGCCACCACCGGCACGCCACCGGTGAAGACGGTGAATGGCACGATCGTCGAGAAGGCATTGTCGAGCGCGTATGGTCGAACGTTCAAGCTGGCCGTGCCCGGCACTGGCTCGAGCGCGACCGTGCTGATGTGGTTCTCGGTCAGCAACACGACCAAGATCACGCTTGACGGCAACCCGGCAACGTATGATCGACTCGCAGTCGGACAGAGCGCCGAGGTCGGTTTCGTTCCGCCTCCGCCCTCTATGCTGCCGGTTGTGCAGCCGATTCCGGCGTTGACGGTCGCGGCCAAGAGCGCGCCGCCGCCAGTTGTGTCCCTGGTCGGCAAGCTGGTCGGACTGGACCTCACCAACGGCATCATCAGGGTTCTGCCCCTGGATGCCAACTGCACGGATCCCGGGAAGTGCGCGGTGGCTTTCAGGGTCATCGACAGCACCAAGATCGACAAGTTCGGCCCGGCTAAGCTGGCCGCGCTCATGATCGGCGATACGCTCAATGTGACGTATCAGGCGGTCCCGGCTGGAAGCGCAGTGTCTCCGGTCGCGCTGTCGGTCATCGTGCTGCCCGAGACGTTCGTCGGCGTAGTGGACAAGGTCGTCGTCGATCCGGCGGGCGTGGGCGGTGTGCTGTATGTGCGGCAGTTGGTTACGACAGCTCCGATCGTGGCGCCAATTCCGTTCAAGGTAGTGGCCGAGACAAGGATCACCAGAAATGGCCAGCCGGCCAAGTTGGTGCAGCTCCTCAGGGGCGACGCGGCAAGCGTCAAGTTCTTCCTGTTTGGTTCTGAGAAGGTCGCGGCACTGGTCGAGGCCAAGGGGCCCACGCCGATAGTCACACCATAGAGTGATCGGCAACCAGAGACTGTTGAGCCCGTTTCCAATGTCGGAGACGGGCTTTTTGTGTGCCTATCGATGCAGAATGTCGCTAAGGCGGGCAAGGATCGCGTTTGCGTAGTCCGTGGTGCGGACCTGGGCGCCGCCGGAAGTGTCCTGGCGGGTGAGTATGAGCAGTACGGTGCGGTCGGACTGTGGGAGGTAGGCCCAGTAGACGTAGTAGCCGGGATTCGTGCCGATCTGACTGATCTGCCTCTCGCCGAGAGGGCCGGTGCTCCGCACGTAGACGCCGAAGCCGTAGTTGGCGGATGGAGCGGCGGGTGTGATCATCTGTCTGAGCGCGGCGGAGCCCAGCACTTGGCCGGAGAATAGAGCGCGTGTCCAGATGAGCATGTCCGGCGCGTTGGTGCAGGCGGAGCCCGAGGTCCAGTCCCACGACCAGTTCCAGTTGGACGTGTCGTCGAGGCTGCCGAAGACGTAGTTGTAGCAGTAGCCGTGCGCGAACGGGAACCAGAGCAGACCGGCGCGCGTCAGACGGGTGCGGCCCATGCCGAGCGGGCCGAAGAAGCGATTCTGCATCATGTTCTCGACGTTGTCCTTGCCGGCAGCTTCGGCTATGGCGCCGAGGATGTAGTAGTCCGTGTTGCAGTATTGCCACGCGGCGCCGGGTGAGAAGCGCTGGACGCCGCCGCGGCTGAGGTCGAGCACGCCGTTTTCGCCCCACTGCTGCATGGGGCTGCCGAGGATCCGGGGAAGGAACTCAGGGGCGGACTCGTGGTCGAAGATGCCGCTGGTGTTGTTGAGGAGCATGGCGACGGTGATCTGACCGCTGTTGGGCATTGCGCCCGGAAGCCAGTAGTCGACTGAATCCGAAAGCTTCAGCTTGCCTTCCTCGGCGAGCTTGAGTATGAGCGCGGCGGTGAACATCTTGGTTATGCCGCCAATGCGGATCTCCATGCTCGGGTCGAGCTGCTCTCCGGACTGCGTGTCGGCGACGCCGGACGCGCCAAGCCAGGTCTGGCTGGGAGTCTGGATGGCAAGAATGGCGCCGGGAATGTTGCCGTCGGCGGTGGCGTTGTCGAGCAGCGATTGAAGCTCTTCCTTGGGAAGCGGGTTATCGCTGATGGTTATGCCGCTCGAAGTCCCTCCGCCCCCACCGCCGCAGCCGCCGATCGCCGCCAGGCAGAGGATGCACAATAGTGACACGCCCAAGTGTCGCATAGACTCGCCCCCCAAGTTGAAAATGCTTATTGGTAAGCGTGTCTTACCCTCCTTGACCGTCTCTCGCTGCGGTGGTAGCATGTTTGTGATATAATTCGCAGGTTGAGCGACTATGGAGAGCGCGTTGAGTTCTGTAGATAGCAACAAGACTTCCCCGCTGGAATCGCTGAACAAGGCGACCGACCCGGCGTTCAAGCAGCAGATTCTGAGAATGTGCGGCGAGAACGTGATGAGCTGCTACCAGTGTGGCGAGTGCACAGCGGGATGCCCCGCGGCGTTCAGCATGGATATCGCGCCGAACCAGGTGATGCGGATGGCGCAGCTTGGTTTTTCGGACGAGGTGCTTGGCAGCTCGGCGATCTGGCTGTGCGCTGGCTGCGAGACCTGCGCAACACGGTGCCCGCGCGGGGTCGCTCTGTCCAAGGTGATGGACGCGTGCCGGCAGATTTCCGTTAAGGAAGGCAAGGTGACGAAGCAGCAGGCCAACGTGCTCAAGATGCACGAGGAGATGCTGCGGCAGATTCAGATGTTCGGCCGCGTGCACGAGATGAGCATGATCGGCTTGTATAAGATGCGCTCCAAGCGGTTCCTGGACGACGTTCTCGCCGGCGCGCAGATGTTTCTCAAGGGCAAGCTCGGCCTGATCCCGAGCATTATCAAGGGGCGTAAGGAAGTCAAGGGCTTGTTTCGGAATCGCTGAGGCGCTGATAGCTGACCGCTGACAGCTTCCCTGCCAGTAGCTAACAACTAACAACTAAGGACTGTCCTATGAAATACGCATACTTCCCGGGCTGCAGCCTGGAATCGACGGCTAAGGAGTTTGGCGAGTCCACGCATCTGGTGGCGGAGTCGCTGGGGATCGAGCTGCACGAGATTCCGGACTGGAACTGCTGCGGCGCGACTTCGGCGCACAACCTGGACCACGAGTTGAGCGTGGCGCTGCCCGCCCGTAACCTCGGCATCGCTGAGAGAATGGGCATGGACGTGGTAGCCCCGTGCGCGGCGTGCTACAACCGCATGCGATCCGCGGAAGTCGAACTCAAGGGCAACGCGGCCCTGCGCGACGACATCAACTCGCGTCTCGAGAAGAAATATACAGGCGCGATTACGGTGCGGTCGGCGTTGGAAGTGTTCACGACACCCCACGTGATGGAGAGGGTGGCGGGGAGCGTACGCAAGCCGCTTGCGGGCCTGAAGCCGGCGTGTTACTACGGCTGCTTGCTCGTGCGGCCGCCCAAGGTGCTGGGGTTCGACGATCCCGAGGCGCCGTGCAGCCTGGATAGAGCAATGGAGGCTGTCGGCGCGGAGCCCATCGACTGGTATTTCAAGAACGAGTGCTGCGGTGCGAGCTTCGGGCTGTCGAAGGCGGAGATCGTCGTGAAGCTGACCGGCGACATCATCTCCAACGCCAAGAAGCACGGCGCGAACTGCATCGTGACCGCGTGCCCGCTGTGCATGACCAACCTCGAGATGAGGCAGGCCGCGGCAGGAAAGGCTCGCGGCGAGGACCTGACGATGCCGGTGTTCTTCTTCACGGAGCTCGTCGGCCTCGCGATGGAGGTCCCCGGGGTGAAGAAGTGCTTCGCGTCGCATCTCGTAGACGTGAACCCGGCGCTGGATGTGGTTGGGAAAGAGCCGGTGGCAGCAGAGAGCTGAGAGCAGAGGGCAGAGAGCCGACATGCCAAAGATATCTGAGTTCTTTGGAATTGCGATTTACATGTATTACCGGGAGCACCAGCCTCCGCATTTCCATGCGATCTACGGGGATGAGGAGGCGCTGATCGCGATAGACACGCTCGCCGTGATTGCCGGACGGCTTAGCCCAAGAGCGATCGGGCTCGTAAGTGAATGGGCGAGCCTGCATAAGGATGAGCTTCTTGAGGACTGGCGTTTGGCTGAATCGAGAATGCCGTTGGCTCGGATTGAGCCGTTGAGGTAGGTGACTGATCGTGCACAGAGTAGTATCGGTTGAACCTTTGGCGGAATATCGGCTCAGACTGTCGTTTGACGATGGTGTTGTGGGCGAGGTCGATCTGTCGGATATGGTCGGAGAAGGCGTTTTTGAGGCCCTCACCGATCACGCCGAGTTTGCAAAGGTATACGTTGACCCTAAGACGCACACAGTCGCATGGCCGGGCGAGATCGATCTGTGTCCCGACTCGCTGTATGAGGATGTGCAGACCCGGCGGAAGGCAGCGTGAGATGAAGCGAACTGACGAGGTGAGCATGGCCAAGCCACGATAGCCCTTGTCGGGTCACGCAAGTGACCGGGCAGGGACCGTGGACTGGAGGCCATGAGTGCACAGACATACGCGGGCCCACGTTCGTGAGCAGAGAAGCCGGTGGATCTGCAAGCGTATTCGGCAGATTCGCCGGGAAACCCCGTGCTGGCACGAGCGGGAAGTGCCTAATCGGGCTCACCTGCCGAGGAAACTGAATAAGCAGGATCCGTGGGATTGCGGAAGTCCGCAGTGCGGAATCTGCAGATGGGGCGGCTATGAGCGCCGCGAAGGAAGAGAACGGTTGCAGGCCGCAAGCGAGTTGAAATCGCTGAAGGGACGAAGTGAATGAGTCGCCGACGCTCGGTTGCAGCGCTGGGTGCCGCGGCAGGCTTGCCTGTGCTGCTGCTGGCATTGACTGTGGAGGGCGATGCTGGGAACCTTGGGACCGTGGGCGTCGCATTTCTCTGGCCCTCTCCGTCTTGGGCTCTCGGGAGAGGCATTTGGCATCTGCGCCGGCTGGGGTGGATGTAGCCGATAGCTGACCGCTGAAAGCTGACAGCTTCTTTGCTAAGAACTAACAACTAAGGACTAACGACTTCCATGCGAATTGGCGTTTTTGTTTGCTGGTGCGGATCGAATATCGCGAAGACGGTCGATGTGGCGGCGGTCGCGGAGGCGGCGAAGGGCTTCCCGGGCGTGGTCTATGCGACCGACTACAAGTATATGTGCTCCGAGCCGGGGCAGACGATGGTCGCCGACGCGATCAAGGAGCACAACCTCGACCGCGTCGTGATTGCGTCGTGCTCCCCGCGGCTCCATGAACCCACCTTCCAGCGCTGCATCGCGACAGCGGGCCTGAACCCCTACATGGTGGAGATGGCCAACATCCGCGAGCAGTGTTCGTGGGTCCACGAGAAGACGCCGGAGACCACCGAGAAGGCCATTGAGCTTACCCGGATGGCGGTCGCGAAAGTCGCGAAGAACTACCCGCTGTTCAGAAACGACATCGGCATCAACAAGCGCGCGCTGGTGATCGGCGGCGGCATCGCCGGCATCCAGGCCGCGCTCGACATCGCCGACGCCGGCTACCCCGTGGTTCTCGTCGAGCGCACGCCCTCCATCGGCGGGCACATGGCCCAGTATGACAAGACGTTCCCGACGCTGGACTGCGCCGCGTGCATCCTGACGCCGAAGATGGTGGACTGCGCGAGCCACCCGCTCATCGATATCTGGGCGTACTCGGAGGTCGAGGAGGTCAACGGCTTCGTCGGCAACTTCGATGTGACCATCCGCAAGAAAGCCACGTGCGTCGATCCCAAGCTGTGCACGGGCTGCGGGCTATGCCTGGAGAAGTGCGTGGTCAAGGACGTCCGAAGCGAGTTCGACGAGGGAACCGGACTGCGCCGCGCGATCTATCGCCCGTTCCCGCAGGCGGTCCCGAACAAGCCCGTCATCGACCGCGAGCACTGCCGCATATTCTGCGGCGGCAAGTGCGGAGTCTGCCAGAAGATGTGCCCGACTGGCGCGATCAACTATGAACTCGAGGACGAGGTGCTGACCGAGAAGTTCGGCGCGATCGTTGTCGCCACCGGCTTCGAGCTTTGGAAGCACGAGGCGATGGGCGAGTACGGCTACGGCAAGTATCCGGACGTGATCTCGGCGATCCAGTTCGAGCGCATAATGAACGCGTCCGGCCCGACCGAGGGCCACATCGTGCGGCCGTCAGACGGGAAGACGCCTCGCTCGATCGCGTTCATCTCCTGTGTCGGCAGCCGCGACGAGGAGCACGGCCACGCGTATTGCTCCAAGGTCTGCTGCATGTATAACGCAAAGCAGGCGCTGCTCGTCAAGGACAAGCTGCATGACGTGGACACCTACGTTTTCTATATGGACATTCGCGCGAACGGCAAGGGCTATGAGGAGTTCGTCAAGCGCACCATCGAGGAGTACGGCGCGAACTACATCCGCGGGCGCGTGAGCAAGATATACCCCGACGGCGATCAACTGGTGGTCAAGGGCGCGGACACGCTGCTCGGACGGCCGGTCGAGGTGCGGGCGGATTTGGTGGTGCTGGCGACCGCGATGCAGCCTCAGCACGACGCCAAGGACCTCGCGCGGAAGCTGGGCATATCCACGGACCAGTACAACTGGTTTAGCGAGGCCCATCCGAAGCTCAAGCCGGTCGAGGTCCTCACGGACGGCATCTACCTCGCGGGCGCGTGCCAGTATCCCAAGGACATTCCCGACACGGTCGCTCAGGCGTCCGGCGCTGCGTCCAAGGCCATCGGCCTGTTCAGCAAGGAAGCCATCAAGAGCGAGCCGATGATCGCGTATATCAACGAGGACACGTGCGTCGGCTGCGGCCTGTGCACCGAGGTCTGCCCGTTCACGGCGATCGAGCTTGTGGAGGTCGTGGACAAGGAGCGCTCGACGAGAGAGAACCAGGTGATGAAGACGGTCGCCCGCGTCAACGAAGGCATCTGCAAGGGCTGCGGAACGTGCTCGGCTGCGTGCCGATCGCTTTCCGCGAGACTGCGCGGATTCGAAGGCGCGGGGATTCTCGCGGAGATCGAGGCGCTGGCGGATATGGTGAAGGCAAGGAAATGATCAGAGGCTTTCCGGCCTCGAGGGGACTTCGATGCAAAGAGCAAGGCTCGACAAGAGAGGCAGGGTTACTCTGCCGGAGGAGATCCTTAGCCAACTCAGGCCGGACTCGGAGTTCGAGGTAGTAAGGGACGGCAGTAGCTTAAGACTGGTGCCGGTTGAGGAGCCAGCAAGGCGGAGCGTAAAAGAGCTTCAGTCAGAGGCAGAGCGATACTGGGCTGAGACGACGTCGGAGCAGCGCGCAAAGGACTTCCTGGCTTGGATCGACAGCCTAGAACCCAAAGCCCCCCATCTGCCCGACGAGGCACTCCGAAGGGAGAGCTTCTACGACTGATGGATAACTGGCTGCTCGATACTAACGTGCTGTTGCGCATGCAGGAAAAGGGACCCGGCCACCACCCGGCGGCTGCGCAGGCCGTTGCTTTGCTAGTCAACGGTGGCGCTGGCGTATACGTCACGCCGCAGGTGTTAGTCGAGTATTGGTGTTCGGCGACTCGCCCGACTAAGGACAACGGTCTCGGTTGGGACACGAGTATGGTGTCAGGCCGGATGAGCGTGCTGTTAGCAAGGTTCAGACTGCTTGAGGATACTTCCGATGTCTTCGACATCTGGCAGGACCTGGTGGCTAGCAGCCTGCGGACAAAGTCGCTTTCGGTTGTAGGAGCCGTCTCCAGACGGCGATTTCCGAGCGCGAGGCAGACGGATTCGGGGTCTGGAGACCCCTCCTACACCACTTTATCCGGCGGCTGCTAGACACGAGGTGAAAGGTAAGAAGACTCATGACGCCCGCCTCGTCGCTGTTATGCAGGCACACGGTGTCGAGAACTTGCTGACGTTCAACACTGACGATTTCGCCGCGTTCGGCGAGATCAAGGCCGTCCATCCGACGGATGTGAGGTAGTTTTGACCAAGAGAGCGATTGTACTCAGTCTGGCGATTCTGACTCTGGGCACGTGCGCATTCGCTGCAACGGACATCATCCCCTGCGCGGTGGGGAACAAGTGGCAGTACGACTGCTACAAGACGTTTGTCGGCAAGGTGGTGTTCCAGGGCAGGACGATGGCTGCGATGAAGGATGCGAGCTTCGGCACGTCGGTGTATGAGGTGCTGTCGGTGGACAAGTCCGCGCAGCCGGTCTATGAGTATCGGGAGAGCACCAAGTCGGTCTCGTCCACCGGCGGAAGCGACATCGATGAGCAGACGGAGTTCAAGCTTGCCAATGGCGCGTCCGGCCAGCAGATACTGTCCACTTATCAGACCGCGTCAAGCATGGATAAGCCCGACAAGCAGGACTACAGCCCGCCCCTGCTTTACTACGTTCACGACGCCGCGCCTGGCAAGGAGTGGAACGTCGGGACGATTCGTGATGAGGAGACAAGTTCGCCCGTGACGGCGAAGGCCGTAGGCCGCGAGACCGTGACGGTCCCCGCCGGCACTTTCAAGGACTGTCTGAAGGTAGTCTATTCGAGCGACGCCATGTCGGGCACGGTCGACATCTGGCAGAAGCAGTTCAATATCACTTCCGGTCGTTCGAGAGGGATATACTGGGTGGCTGACGGCGTAGGAGTCGTCAAAGAACTCGAGATCGCGACGTCCACGGCCGAGACGACCGGCCCGGACGGCAAATCACCATTGACAATCGACTCGGCACAGTGCAGCGTTAGCGAACTGCGGCCGGGATTCGTAGTGAAATAGCCATCAGCTATCAGTTTTCGGCTATCAGCTTGCGGGCTGAGTGCTGACGGCTGATGGCTGACGGCTGAGAGCTGAGAGCTAGAGAATGGCTGAAGAGACAACCACATTGGAAAGAACAACCGAAGAGCCGGCATCGGGGCGCAGCGAGTGGCAGCCCTCGATACTGGCGATATTGTGCAACTGGTGCAGCTATGCCGGAGCGGATCTGGCGGGCAGCGCGCGAATGCAGTACCCTGAGACGGTGCGCATCGTCCGTGTGCCGTGTTCGGGGCGGGCTGACCCCATGTTCGTGCTGAAGGGGTTCCAGAAGGGCTTCGACGGCGTGATGGTGCTGGGCTGCCATCCCGGCGATTGTCACTACGCCAAGGGCAACTACTATGCCCGCCGCCGCATCGCCCTCACGCAGGACTTGCTCAAGCTGCTCGGTATTCCACCGGAGCGGTTCCATTTCGAGTGGGTGTCGGCGTCCGAGGGAAACCGCTTCGCCGCGCTCATACGGGAGTTTACCGATCAGATCAAGGCGCTCGGTCCGTTCGAGGGAGTGGACAAGTAGTTTCGAGTTTTGAGTTCCAAGTGTTGAGTGTTGGGTTGAAGGGAGCCGAGAGCTGGTAGCTGACGGCTGATAGCTAACATGTCAGAGATACAAGATAAGATTCGAGAAGAAGCGAAAAAGGCGCTCGAGAGCGGCGAGGTCGGATTGGTGATCGGCTGGGGCGCGGGGAGCGTGCCGTTCAAGACGACGCCGGTGTTCGTCGACAAGCCCGAGGACACCCAAAAGCTGGTGTGGAACCCGGCGTGCACGAACAACCTCGCGGTCTACCTGCCCAAGATGGCGCGTGACCGTAAGGTTGGGGTGGTCGCGAAAGCGTGCGACATTCGCAGCATCGTGACGCTGATCCGCGAGAAGCAGCTCAAGCGCGAGAACGTGTTCGTGATCGGGATCGGCTGCAACGGGGTGATAGACGCCCACAGCCTGGAGACTGCCGGCGTTCGGCTCTCGGAGGTAACGTCGGTCGAGTGGTCCGGTAATGACCTGATGGTGACCACGGAGACAGGCACGAGCACCGTGTCGGCCGCAGATGCCCTTCGAGGCACGTGCAAGGCCTGCGACAGCCGCAGCCCGGCGATCAGCGATGTAGCGATCGGTGAGGCGGTGCCGCGAGCCGAAGGGCTCTCGATCGATATCCCCGGCCTTTCGGAGGATCGCAAGGCATACTGGGCGGAGCAGTTCTCGCGGTGCATCCGCTGCTACGCCTGCAGGCAGGTATGTCCAGGCTGCTATTGCGACACGTGCTTCTGCGACCGCATCGAACCGAAGTGGACCGCCAAGAAGGCTACCACCGACGAGGCGTGGATGTTCCATGCCACTCGCGCGATGCACCTGGCGGGCCGCTGCATCGGTTGCGGCGAGTGCGAGCGAGTGTGTCCGGTGGGAATCCCCGCCGTCGAGCTCGCGCGCGAACTCAACGCAATCGCAAAGGAGCGCTACGGCTTCAGCTCCGGCGATCCCGAAGAGGATACGCCGCTGCTAGGGTCATACAAGGACGAGGATCACGACCCCGCACACCATAGCGAGTAGGAACTTATGAGCGATAAGGTTATTTCCAAAGACAAGACAGGCGATTTCATAAAGGCCCTCGAGGCGAAGTATACTGTCGTTGCCCCGGTCGAGCGGGGGGATGCGCCGGCGGAGTTCAGGGAGCTTGGGCCTGGCGATGTGCCAGTCCTCGACGGCAGCAAGCCGATGATGACGCCCAAGGACTACCTGCTGCCGCGTTACGAGCTTCTTGTGAAGATCGCCAAGGAGGACGGCGCGGTCAAAGTGGAGACGCCGCTGCCGGAGGACAAGCCCCGCGTCATGCTCGGCGCGTGGCTGGCTGATGCGCAGGCGATCCAGGTGCTGGACCGGGTGTTTCTCGATCGCAACTTCGTGGATCCCTACTACGCTCGCAGGCGCGAGAACCTGACCGTGGTTGCCGTGATACCGGCCGAGATGCGGTGGAGCTGGTTCTGCGGGTCCGTCGATGACGTGGAGACGTGGAAGAGCAACGTCGACGCCATAATGTACGACCTCGGCGAGAGCTTCTACTTCGAGCCGGTCTCCGAGAAGGGCGCGGCGTTGGCAGAGGGCGCGTTCGCGTCCGATGCAAGCGAGGCGGATACTTCCAAGAAGAACGAGCTTTGGAACGCGTTCAATACCACCGGCGTCCTGCCGTTCGCGGGCAAGGCATTGTATGAGAATCTGGCGTGGGACGACCCGATCTGGTCCGAGATCGCGGAAAAGTGCATCGGCTGCGGGATGTGCAGCTACATGTGCCCGAGCTGCAGTTGTTTCGACATTCAGGACGAAACCTGCGGGGCGTGCGTGGAGCGATATCGCTGCCGCGACACGTGCCAGTTCGAAGATTTCACGCTGATGGGCCACGGTCACAACCCGCGCGCCAATCAGGTGCCAAGATCGCGCCAGAGGCTGATGCACAAGTTCATGTATCAGCACCAGCAGTTCGGCGTGGTCGGCTGCACGGGCTGCGGGCGGTGCGTGGAGCTGTGCCCGGTGAACGTTGATATTAGAGAAGCGCTGACGAAGACCTGCTCCGAACCGGTGGAGCGGAATGCCGACTGATCCATACTGCCGATTGCATACTCGCCGATACATACTTGTGGTATAATGACCATGCAGTAAGCTTCGGTGAGGTGAGCGCGATGAAGATAGGCGAGCGCGGACAGGTAACGATTCCCAAGGACGTCCGCGACAAATGCGGGCTGCAGCCGAAGGCGGAAGTGGATTTCGTCGTCGAGGGCGATACCGTCCGCATCATAAAGCGCAGCGAAGGCGCGAAGCGGGCAGCGAGCATACGGGGGACAGCAGACGTGACGTACGCTGGCACCGTGGACGAGTACATCGAGGAGATCAGGGGCCGGTGATCGCCTGCGTCGACAGCAACATCATCCTGGATGTAGTCACGAACGATCCAGTGTTTGCGGATCAGTCAGAGCAACTCCTGGGCGCCGTGTACGACAGCGGGTCTCTGCTGATCTGCGAACTGGTATATGCTGAGATCGTGCCCCGGTTCAGCACACGCGAGAGGCTGGACTCAGGGCTGTCGGCTCTTGGCGTTCGTATCGTTGAAGGCGGCGCTGACGTAGCGTACCTCGCGGGCCGAAAGTGGGCCGAGTACAGGGCGGCAGGCGGAAGCCGTGAGCGGCTACTGGCCGATTTCGTGATCGGGGCGCATGCGCTGCTTCGCGCAGACTGCCTGCTGACTCGTGACCGGGGGTTCTACAGGTCCTACTTCCCGGAGTTGAGGCTAATGGAAAGTAGGACCTGAGACAATATCGGATCCGTGGAGAGGCAGAATGACCAGTACTGCGTTCGACGGGGCGTGGATCAGAATCCTGATGGGTTATGCAATGCAACTGCCGCACTACATTGTGGCTGTAGTGGGAATCGTGCTGGCAGTAGCGCGGTGGAAGCGGCATCCGAAGGTATCTATGCTCGCTCTGATCGGATTTGGAGCGTCGCTGCTGATCGGTCTGATTACGGTCCCAGTGGGCGCGTGACTCGACCCCGACTCATTGGATGGTGATTGAACATAATGCTTGATACACAGCCGAAATCGAACTTGATAACAACCCTTCCCTACACGCCGATGCTGGCGACGGTGACAAAGATCATCACCGAGACGTGGGACACCAAGACATTCCGGGCCGAGTTCCAGGACGAGCGGCTCAGAGAGAACTTCACCTACGAGCCCGGGCAGTTCCAGGAGGTGTCCGTGTTCGGTGTGGGCGAGTGCACGTTCTGCCTCACGTCGTCGCCGACGCGCAAGGGCTATATCGAGTTCTCGGTCAAGAAGGTCGGCTCGGTGACAACCGCCCTGCACGAGATGAGCGAGGGCGAGACAGTCGGGATCAGGGCTCCGCTGGGCAACTGGTTCCCCTACGCCGACTGGAAGGGCAAGAACCTGGTGTTCGCGGGCGGCGGGATCGGGATGGCGCCGATGCGCGCGTTGCTCAACTTCTGCCTGGACAATCGCGCGGACTACGGCGATATCACGGTCATCTACGGTGCGCGCACGCCGGGCGATCTATGCTTTACGTACGAGTTCGAGGAGTGGGCGGCGAAGTCCAAGCTGTTCCTGACCGTCGATGCGGCGGACGAGAACTGGAAGGACCACGTCGGCCACGTTCCCGGGTACCTCAAAGAGCTGGCGCCGACCGCGCAGAACACGATCGCAGTCACGTGTGGGCCGCCGATCATGATCAAGTTCATCCTGCCCGAGTTCGCCAACCTCGGCTTCACCCCCGAGCAGATCTACACGACACTAGAGATGAAGATGAAGTGCGGCATCGGCAAGTGCGGCCGCTGCAACATCGGCAGCAAGTTCGTATGCCTGGACGGACCGGTCTTTTCGCTGGCTCAGCTCAACGAACTTCCGCCCGAATATTAGGCAGAGAGCAATACTCGCAGGATTTACGCGACTGAGCTATAATGGGAAATAGGAAATGCATGGAGGCAGCCCCACAAGGCTGCCTTTGCGTTAGCCCGCAATAAGCCCGAATTCGTGCGGACCACGCACGATCCGGGATGGGAATCTGGGCGTGAGCGCTCTCGCGAGTTCGACTTCGCAGCCGCAGGGCGCCTGGTTTGCCGCGAAGAGAACTGAAATGCTCCGCATCTTGAGGGGAGAGAATGGTAACATGACTGACACAGGTATCGGCCGGCGCGATTTTCTCAAAGGCGCGGCGGCTACCGTGGCTCTTTTGGTGACCGCCGAGGGCCTCGGTATTTCTGACGTTGCGGCGGCCGAGGCGAAGGATAAGCCGATACCCGGTCCGGCCGTGAGGATCGGCGTCATCGGCCTTGGGCAGTGGGGCAAGGAGATCGTAACCGAGCTGTCGAAATTGCCCAGCGCGCAGATAACGGCCGTCTGCGACACCTACCAACCCTACGTCACTCGCGCCTCGAAGATAGCGACGGGCGCGAAGTCCTTTGCTGATCACAAGGAGCTGCTGGCCTCGCCGGATGTCGAGGCCGTCGTGATCGCGACCCCTTCGCATCTCCACAAGGACATCACCCTGGCCGCAATAGCAGCAGGCAAGCATGTCTATTGTGAGGCGCCGCTGGCATCGAACATAGACGAGGCAAAGGCGATCGCGCTTGCCGGTCAAGGTTCGAAGCAGGTCTTCCAGGTGGGGCTACAGGGCCGCGCGAACCCGCTCTTCGGGCACGTATCTACGTTCGTCAAGACCGGCGTGCTCGGGGATCAGGCTGAAGTGCACGCGCAGTCCAACAAGAGACAGAGCTGGAAGCGGATGGCTCCGGATTCGGCCCGCGAGAAAGAGCTGAACTGGCGGCTCAACAAGCAGACGTCAGCGGGGCTGGTTGGTGAGCTTGGCATCCACAACCTCGACCTTGCGAACTGGTATTTGAACGCGCTGCCGGTGTCCGTGATCGGGTTCGGCGCCGTGGCGAGTTGGAAGGATGGCCGCGACGTGCCGGATACGGTGCAGTGCGTCATCGAGTACCCCAACAACGTCCGGATGATATACAGTTCGACACTGGTCAGCTCGTTTATGGGCGACTTCACCCTGTTCCAGGGCAGCACGAGCAGCCTGATGCTGCGGGACGACAGGGGATGGATGATCAAGGAGGCGGACTCAAACCTCTACGGTTGGGAAGTTTATGCGCGCAAGGAGCCGTGTTTTGAGGAGACGGGCATCTGCATGCTCGCCGACGCCAGCAAGATCCTTGCAGCGGGCGGGGACCCGGCCAAGGACGCCGCGCTCAAGCCGGAGCACACTTCGCTCTACTACGCGCTTGAGAACTATACGCGAAACATACGAGAGAACGCCAAGCCGGCGGCGGGCGCGCTTGAGGGCTATCAAGCGGCGGTCACCGCTATCAAGGCAAATGACGCGATTATGGCGGGGAGTAGGATCGCTTACACCCCTGATATGTTCGAGTTGAAGTAGCCGATCTCACAAAGGAGCGGAAGCAAGTGGACAACACGCAGGAAAAGAAAGGAATGAGCCGCCGGGACTTCATAAAGGCGGCGGGAGTGACTGCTGCCGGAGTGGTGGCAAGCTCTCTGGTGAGCAGCAAGGCATGGCCGGCGCCGGGGACGAAGATGGCGCATCCGAGGGTCGTTGGCGCCAATGACCGCCTCAACTACGCCCACATCGGGGTGGGAGGAATGGGCGGCGGCCACGTCAGGCACATCAAGGGCCTCTGCGGCGAGATGAACCTCGCGCAGGTTGCGGTATGCGATCTGTGGGACAAGCGAAGGAACGGAGCCAAGGAAGCTACCGGCGTACCCGATTCGCAGGCCTATACCGACTATCGTAAGCTGCTCGAGAACAAGGACATCGACGTGGTGGTGATCGCGACACCGGATCACTGGCACGCGCCGATCGCGATTGCCGCGATGCAGGCCGGCAAGCACGTCTATTGCGAAAAGCCGATGACCCACACCCTCGACGAGGCCTTCAAGATGGCCAAGACCGCCAAGGACACCGGCTGCCTAGTACAGGTGGGCAGCCAGGGCTGCACCGACACCAAGTGGCATGTGGCGGGCCAGGCCGTCAAGGACGGCAAGATCGGCAGCGTGCTCTGGGCGCAGGGCGGTTATTGCCGCAACAACCCCAAGGGCGAATGGAACTACGGGATCGATCCGGACTTCAAGCCGGACACCATCAACTGGAACGAATGGCTCGGCGACGCTCCCAAGCGGCCGTTCAGCCCCGAGCGGTATTTCCGCTGGCGCAAATACTGGGACTACGGTACCGGCATCATCGGCGACCTCTGGCCGCACAGGCTTCACCCGCTGATGATCGCGATGAACAACATGGACTTTCCGCACCGGGTGGTCTGCCTCGGCGCGAACATCATGCACACCGATCAGAATCCCGCCGACCCGGCACATCCGTTTGGTGAGGAGCGCGACGTCGCAGATGCGACCCAGATGATCGCGGAGTTCCCGAACGGCGCGATGATCTACCTGGCCGGCTCCACGGTCAACGAACGCGGTCCCGAGGACATGATCCGCGGCAACAAGGCCACCATGTTCTTCGGCGGCGGCAAGGTGACGATCGAGCCCGAGCGTCCGTTCACGGACGAGGTCGAGCGCGAGGACCTTCCGGTCGTCGGCCCGGGTGAGGACCAGCGGGAGCATCACAAGGACCTCATTGCCTGCATCCGCGGCACAAAGCCCGGCGGGATCCCGAACTGCAACATCGACCTTGCGCTGCGGGTCCAGACGATCGTGTCGATGGCTGAGATCTCCTACAGGCAGAACAAGATGTCGCTGTTCGATGCCGAGAAGCAGAAGCTCATTTAGTTCCGCATGCCGAAACGAGTTCGGCATAGCAGGTGACATCGACGGGTGGCGGTCCAAGGGTCGCCACCCTTTTGCATTCCATGAACTCCGAACATCCGATCACACTCGCTGTCCACGCGATGGCCACCCGCTTTGAGCTGGTGCTCTACGGGGGCGATCCGTCACGCCTGCGCGCCGCAGGGGAGGAAGCGTTAGAGGAAGTCGAAGCGCTTGACCGTCAGCTCAGCTTCTATCGTCGCGGCAGCGACGTCAACTGGATCAACTCGCGAGCGGGCGGCGGCCCGGTAAAGGTGGAACCCCGGCTTTTCGGCCTGCTTAAGACGGCCGCGGAGCTTTGGGAGCTGACCGACGGGGCTTTCGATGTGACGGTTGCGCCGCTGATGCGCGTGTGGGGCTTGGCCGGCGGAGAAGGAAGGGTGCCGTCCGACGCTGAAATCGCGGAAGCACTGGAAATGGTGGGGATGGGGCGCGTCGTGCTCGACGAGGAGGGCTTCACCGTCCGCTTCGAGCGCGAAGGCATGCTGATCGATCTGGGCGCGATTGGGAAGGGCTATGCCATCGACCGCGCCGTGGAGACGCTTCGCGAGAGCGGGGTCGAGAGCGCGCTGATTCACGGTGGGACGAGCACCATCTACGGACTTGGCTCGCCTCCGAATGCCGATGCGTGGCGCGTGGCGATACGCGATCCGTCGGGCTCTGGTGAATGGCAGCGGCCGGGGGCGGTCGAGCTTCGGGATTCGTCGCTGTCGGTGTCGGCGGTGCACGGCAAGTCGTTTGTGTATGACGGACAGGAGTACGGGCACGTGATCGATCCGCGGACTGGGCGGCCGTCGCGCGGTGCGGCTCTGGCCGCCGTGTGGGGGCCATCGGCAACCGAAACGGATGCGCTCTCGACGGCGCTGCTCGTGCTTGGCGAACCGGGTCTTGAGGCGGTGCGTGGACGAGGAGGCGATTATAGTGGGGTGTGGGAATCGAACCGATTCGATATTGACAAACAGGCGGATTGAGGGTAGTATGTGAGTGTTCGACCTGGGGGGACTTCGAGAGGAGTCAGGTAAGCATGAGAAGAAGAGCGGGGTTCACGCTCATCGAGCTGCTGGTGGTGATTGCCATAATCGCCATTCTGGCAGCGATCCTGTTTCCGGTGTTCATGAATGCGAAGGCGGCGGCGAAGCAGTCCACGTGCGTATCGAACATGTCAGAGTTGGGGAAAGCTCTGCATATTTATGCCGCGGACCAGCAAGGAAAGCTGCCATACTGGTATGACTGGAACACCGGCAAGACGTGGGACACGTACCTCTACAAGTACCTGAAGAACGCCAAGGTCCTTACTTGCCCGGGCAACTGCACGGACAGCAACAGGCGCCCGTACGCCAGCAACGTACTGGTTCGCTCATACGCCATGCCGAAGACGGTGTCCGGCGTGAAATACGACCTGGCCCCGAGCCAGTCGCGGACCGTGTTGCTCTGCGAGAAGGGCGCGAGCCCGGTAGGCGCATCAACCGACGCATGCCTTGAGTGGTTCACGCAGGCGTGGGGCTACACTCAGGACCCGGCGAAGAAGTTCTGGCACGGCAGCGGCAAGGTGTTTCTGTTCTGCGACGGGCACGTGCGCTACTTCAAGTATGCGGACGGACCGTTCAGCTACAACTACCCGAGTTTCAGCGGGTGGTCGGGCAAGCCAAGCACCGCCAACACGAACGGGCCCGGTTACTGCGGCTACGTTGACAACAACGGAGCCGGCGGAACACAGAACGACCCGAACAAGAACCTTGCGGGCGCAAATGTGCCTATGTAGCCAGCCCGGATTTGCATCTTCCGCATAATCCGAGGCTTCAGGAGCATTATTCACGATCCTCGTGAGTAATGCGGGCTAGGAGCCTGTTGTGACGAACGGCCGGGGAGCATTTGGTTTGGCAAGGGCAGTCCCGGCCGGTACCCATTCTCGTCTCAGTGACACGGCGGACTCTGGTTACAAAATGCCGTTGACAACCGCTGTTGCGCATGATACACTCCAGATAGGTAAACCGGTTGGCCATGCCGGGCAGTAATGTGTGGACGGTATAATGATGCGCAGATCAGTCAGGGGATTTACTCTTATCGAGCTGCTTGTGGTGATTGCGATCATCGCGATTCTTGCGGCGATCATCTTTCCGGTTCTTTCTAATGCCAAGGAACGCGGGCGTCAGGCGAGGTGTCTTGCCAACCTGAAGCAGCTTGGCATGGCTGTCACGTACTATTGCGACGATAACGGGGGGCGGTTCCCGTTTGTCAGGGGCGCCGCGCGACCGGGTTTGAACTGGTGCGGCTCCCTGGGAGTGCAGCAGTGGTGTTATCCGCAGCAGGGCCAGCTTTTCAAGTACGTTCGGACCGTCAACGTTTACAAGTGCCCGACGGACAGCACGGTGGCGGCGAAGCAGTTACCCGCGATTGTCGGCGCCGGCTTGACGAACAGGGACTACCCCCTGAGCTACAGCATGAACACCAGGTTCGACTGGACTCGCGACACGCCGATTCTGATGAGCTCGGTCGCACGCACACGCGAAGTCCTGATGCTGATACACGAGTCTCGCGATACTATCAATGACGGTGACTTCAACTGGTGGGACAACGCCAACGATGTGCCATCAGCCGTCCATTACAGCGGGACGACTCTTGTCTACGTTGACACGCACGCCGTGTGGCAGAGCTACAATCAGCTCAAGAAGTCGAGGAACGACGGTGTGTGGGATGTCACGACCATGCCCACTCCGCCTCCGCGGCTGCTTCCGTAAGACGGCTGTTTGCGTGGATTGACCAATGGGCCGGGGCTTGTTCGGAGCCCCGGCCCTTGCTGTGTCAGGCTATTTTCGGCTTGGGTTGCTGTTTGGAGTTGACTGACAGGAAATCCTTAACGAACTCGTCCGCTATCCCGGCCACGGTGTCATTGAGCTGCCTGACGTTGGATGCGCCCACGATGCCCACCGTGCCGCTGGTCCAAGTGGTCGCGGGAGTGAGTATGTTCGGGTCGCGGGAGAGGGCCGCGGCCTGGATCACCTCAGCGTGAACGTTGCAGGCGTATAGCCCGGCGTCGCTCTTGACTGAAGTGATGCTCACATAGAAGATCGCTGCTCCCGGCTGGGAGAGCTGGTCCTCGGTAAGCAGGCTGATTCCCCCAGAGCTCAGGTGCGAAGAGATTGTCTTGCGGAGCGTGTCGGCGCTCAGGCCGTCGCGGGTGATGTCCGGAGCCAGCGTCTCGACCACGACACACACCCCCGAAAGCCCCTTGAGCGACTTCACCTCCATACTCACTCGTGCGGCCCAGGCACCCGCTGAAAGGGTCAATGCCAGAGCCGACACTATAGCAACGGCGCATAATCTCGCCCCGATGTGCTTCATCGCCTTCACCCCAATCCAAAGCGGCTTGCCGCCTTGCCTTTGCGTCGAGGACGCCCGACGGCGTCCTCTGATTCTAGGTTACCCAAAGTGTGAACGCGATGGGTCGGGGCGATCAGATAGATTTCGCAGTTTTTGCAAGCAGAGTCGTCAGCGCCGCCTGAGCCTCGGAAGAACGGCAGCGATGCCGACGAGAACGGCCAACACGCTTGCCGGTTCCGGGACGAGGTTCCAGACGACCGCGCGGGGGTTGTAGCCCGAATCGAGTGAGCAGCCGGCGATCTGGCCGAAGTCGTTGATCCCATAGGCGACCCCGCCTACATCTCCCGGCAGCCAGCTAAGCTGGACTATGGATCCGTCGGGCTGCCAAACGACAGCGTATGTACCCTCGGCGGTGTCGCAGGAACCCACGACCGCTCCGGCGGCATTGATTCCGTAGGCGGTGCTGGATATTGCGCCGGGCAGGTTGGCCAGACGGGTGAGCGCACCGGATGGGCTCCACGTGCAGGCCCAGGTGCCGTAGCCATCGCAGACGGTGCCCGCCACCACGCCGTAGTTGTTGATGGCGTTGGCCTCGCTGGAAAGGCCGCTGGCGAGGGAAGTCATTCCAGCCGTGGGGGACCATACGAATGCCTCATGCTTGCCGCCGGCGCCTTTGGTGAATCCTACGACGTTGCCGGCCGCGTTCACGGCTACGGCGCAGCCCATGCCCAGCAAAATGGGTTCGTCGGAGCCGTGCCAGATCGTGATGTAGTTGCCGACCTGGTTGATGCCGAGCCAGCATTCGCCGACAGCCACACCAGAGTCATTTATGCTGAACGCCTGGCTGAAGGTGCCCCCGGTCGGCACGGGTAGATGCGATAGCCCGCCGACTGGGTCCCATACGGCAGCCCCGCCGGCATTGCCGACGGCAAACCCGCTGGAGTTGATGCCAAGCGCAAAGCCTTCGTCGAGGAGAGTGAGCAGACCCGCTGAGTTGCCGAGTGCGGCATGGCAGACATCTTCCTCGTATACCGCGCCCGCGACACAGCCGGAGTTGTTGATGGCCGTCGCCCACGATGTGCCCAGCGGACCGGCGGTCCCGGTGCTGAGCTGGTGGATCTGATACGTAACCGCGCCAGCGCTCGTGGAAAGAAGCGCAAGCGCCACGACGCAAAACAGGCTGAGTGCAGAAATCCTTTTCATCGGCTACCCCCGTGAGAGCGGGCTGGGTGGTATGTCCGCCCGCTTGGTCGCAATATACCCAGGTAGCACGAAGTTGATACAAGAGCTTGATCGGCGGCGGGGAGATGCCGGCTATGCCGTCTGGTCGCGGTGAGCCGGCCTGACCATGATCGCCAACATCAGCGCCGCGGCGAGAGACGTGGCAGCTCCGTAGTAGAACGGAGCGGAGTGGCCCACCTGTCTCCACAGGACGCCGGCGATCACGCTCGCGGGAAGCGCGGCAAGGCCCGTGATCGTGTAGAAGGAGCCGACGGCGGTCCCGCGAAGGTTGGTGGGCGCGAGATCGACGGCGAATGCTTTGAGCATGCCCTCGGTCATGCCGTAGTAGGCGCCGTAGACCGTGAACCACACCCAGATGCCGGTCGGCGTCTTGCTCATCGCGATGCCGAGATAGCTGGCTGCGAAAACGAGCCACCCGGCCAGGATGACCGGCTTGCGACCGATCCTGTCGGACAGCACCCCACTCTTGAACGCGACCACTGTACTGAGCGCGTTGAAGGTGACGTAGACCAACAGGAACCGGAAGAGATCCATGCCGATGGGCGAGTTAGTGGCGCGAAGCACGAGGAACGCGTCGGATGAGTTGCCGATGCCGAACACCGCGAGCACGAACAGGAATACCTTGAAACGAGGGTCGAAGCCCGCAAGACTGAGCGTAGGTTTCTTGACTTCGCCAGCCGGCTTCGGGCGCTCCCTCACGAAGAACTGCAGGACCAGCCAGCCCAGCACGGCCGGCACGGCCGCCGCAATGAAGATGAGGCGGTAGATGTCCTCGTGCTGCTTGCCGGGGGTGCTCAGAAACGCGCGTCCGAAGACGAACCATCCCAGCGCGAGCACGACCACGGGGCCCAGCGTGGCGCCCGCCGTGTCCATCGCTCTGTGGAAGCCGAATGCCCGGCCGCGAGTTGCCTGGTCGGTCGTGTCGGCGATGAGCACGTCTCGTGGCGCGCTGCGGATGCCTTTGCCGAACCGCTCGGAGAATCGGATCGCAAACACCTGCGGCCAGGACGACGCGATGATCAGAAAAGGCTTGGCGATCGCGGAGAGGCCGTAACCGAGCGATGTCAGCATCTTAGGGCGTCCGAACCGGTCTGCCAAATACCCTGCCCAAACCCGCAGGAGCTGCGCTGTCGCCTCTGCCACGCCCTCGATCAGCCCGAGGGCCTCGCCGGACGCTCCGAGCACAAACGTGAGAAACAGCGGAAGGATCGGGACAAGCATCTCGCTGGAGATGTCGGTCAGGAAGCTCACGATCCCCAACACGAAGACTGTCTTGCTGACTCCTACTATCTTGCGCTCGTCTTTCATCGCGGCCGAACTCCCTTGGTCTGCTGGGAATAGTATACATCGCGCGGGTGCTGTTGCCAATCCGACTCATCGGTGTTAGGATAGGGACTATGAGAACTGGTCCAGCGAACGGAATCGAAGAGAAGAACAAACCGAGGAATAAGCGGCAGGCGTTCCTGCGGCTGGCGGGATACCTCAAGCCGTACAAGAGGTCGGTCGCGCTGGGAATACTATCGAACCTATGGGTCGGGCTTGTGGTGCTCGTACCACCGCTGATCTACGGAAACGATGTCACCGACCGCGTGATCAACAACATACACCACGAGAGCAGCGCGGCAAGAATGCATCTTCTTCTTGTGCGCACGGCCGTTCTGATCGTGGTATATGCCAGCTCGTCGTTCATGGTCTGGGTTCGAATGCAGACCATGCACATCCTGGGTGAGCAGATTCTTCTCGACCTCCGCAAACAGATATATCGTCGCCTGCAAGGACTCTCGATATCTTACTTCGACAACCGGCAGACCGGCGAGATAATGTCGCGTGTGACCAACGACTCAGAGGTGGTCGAGGAATTCGTCACGCACGCGGCGGACACGCTGATCTCGGACGTTATACGCCTGATCGCGATGTGCATCATCATGTTCTGGGTCTGCACGCGGCTGGCGATAGTCGCCGTCGTGCCGATACCTGTGCTGTTCCTGCTTGCATTCACGTTCTCAAAGAAAGTAAGGCCGATCTACCGCAAGGTCCGGGAGAGGCTTGCCGAGATCAATGCCAAGATCCAGGAAAACCTCAGCGGCATGCGCGTGATAAAAGCGTTTGCACGGGAGGACTACGAAGAGGCCAACTTCGTGAAGGACGCCGAAGCGTTCTACGATATGCGGGTCAGGGCAATCAAGCTCTGGACACGCTTCTTCCCATCCATCGACGTGCTGGTGCGAACGGTGTCGGTGGTGGTGTGGGCTGTCGGCGCGGCTATCATCGTCGGCCAGCGCCCGGGCGACCACACGGTGACGATGGGCACGCTGGTCATCTTCACTATGTATCTGGGCATGTTCTACGAGCCCGTCCGCAGCTTGGCAACGATCAACGACACGATCCAGCGCTCGCTGGCCGCGGCGGAGCGAATATTCGAGATCGTTGATGAGGACCCGCAGATCAAGGACGCGCCGGACGCGATAGAAATGCCGCGCGCGCAGGGGCGGGTCGAGTTCGATCACGTGACGTTCAGCTATGGCGGCGAGGACGAGGTCCTGACCGACATCTGCATTCACGCTGAGCCGGGGCAGATCGTGGCGCTGGTCGGCCGCAGCGGCGCCGGCAAAACGAGTATCGTGAACCTCATCCCGCGATTCTACGACCCCAACTCCGGCCGGATTCTCATCGACGGCTGCGATGTGCGCCAGGTCAGGCAGGACTCACTGCGACGGCAGATCGCGATGGTGCTGCAGGACACGTTTCTGTTCAACGGAACGGTCAAGGAAAACATCCGCTACGGCAAGCTCGACGCCACGGATGACGAGATCATCGAGGCTGCGAAGGCCGCCAACGCCGCGGAGTTCATCGAGGAGATGCCGTCGGGTTACGACACCGAGATCGGCGAGCGCGGTGTGAAGCTGAGCGGCGGCCAGAAGCAGCGGCTGGCGATTGCGCGCGCGATCCTTGCCGATCCGCGCATTCTGATACTCGATGAGGCGACAAGCTCGGTGGATTCGGAGTCGGAGTATCTCATCCACCGCGCGATGGACCGTCTGATGGAAGGCCGGACGACGTTTGTCATCGCGCACCGGCTATCGACGATCAAGCACGCGAACCAGATCGTCACGCTGGAGAAAGGCCGCGTCAGCGAGGTCGGCGATCACAAGACCCTCGTTGACAAGGACGGCGTCTACGCGCAGATGTATGAGATGCAGTTCAGGCTGAGTGAGGAGATTGGATAGCTGCTAGCCCGCATTATTCACGAGGATCGCGAATAATGCTCTGGAAGCCCCGGATTATGCGGCTCATGCATAATCCGGGCTAGGGTCTCCTAATACGCCACGCCGGTTATCAGCCACTTGCGGCCGAATTGGCCGAGTAGGATAGTGATCGTGCCGGGTTGGCCGTCGGAGCCCGTGAATGTGACCGGTACCGAGACCTGCCCGGGAGAGACTGTGGATGGAGCCCCGAATGTGTATGCGGTCTGCACGCCACCCAGGCGGTCGATGATCATCTCGGACTTCGTCTGAGTGTCCGACATCGTGGTCTGCATCTCGTGCTTAAACTGCTCGGAGTGGTACCGGCTGGCTTTGGAGTAGTTGCGACTGACCATAGAGTCGAACCATTGCTGCGCAACGGTCTGCGGGGGGACGATCCGCAAGCTCATCGCTACGATGACTATGATCAGGAGAAGCGCGCCGCCGATAGCGCCGTATATGGCGTTTTTCGACGGCCTCCACGCCTGCTTTTCCTCGACGTGGAAATGGCCGCCGGCAGCAGTGCGCGTCCCGCACTGGATGCACACTTTCTGATCTTCGTGCAGCTCTGCTCCGCATTTTACGCAGTTCACGAGTGGTCTCCTATGTGTAGGAGGGGTCTCCGCACGCGGACCGCCCATTCGATACGCGCGCTCCACGCGCTACTCAGGGCTAGCGGAGTTCGGGGTCCGCTTCTCGCCACCCCTTCAGGACACGGCCGCCCGAGGGGAGAACCCTCCTACAATGATTCGTTACGGTCGTTCGATCACGCTCGCCCCGTCTTCGGCGGTACAGACGTAAAGGTTTGGGGCAAGTTTCGTCTTCTTCTCATATTCTACGGGCACAACCTGCAGGAATTGTTCCACGAACTCATCTTTCACAAGGCTCACCGTGCATCCGCCGAACCCCGCGCCGGCCATGCGCGAGCAGAGAGAGCCCGGCGCCGCCCGCGAGACTTCGACCATCGCCTCGACCTCGGCGCAGCTGCATTCGTATAGCCACCGTGAGGACTCGTTGGACTCGTCCATCATCCTGCCGAACTCGGCGAAGTCGCCGCGGTCCAGCACTTCAAGGCTCTTGAGGACGCGCTCGTCCTCATACACAACGTGCTCGCTGCGTTTTCGGACGATCTCGGGCAGATCGGCCTTGTGCTTCTGGAACATCTCAGGGGTCACGTCGCGCAGCGCCTTCACCTCGGGATACCACTGCGCGAATAGCCGCGCGCCCTCCTCGCACTGCGCTCTGCGAAGGCCGTATTCGCTGTCCACCAGCCCGCGCCGCTTCATAGTGTCGCACACGACGATCTTTACCTTAGACGTATCGAGCGGCACGTGTTTGTATTCGAGAGTGCGGCAATCGAGGAAAAGGGCATGGTCCTTCTTGCCCAGTCGGGATATGAACTGGTCCATGATGCCGGTGTTGACGCCGACAAACCTGTTCTCAGCCGCCTGTCCGACCAAGGCCAGGTCCGGGCCGCTCATCTCGAAGCCGATGAGTGTTTGCAGGAGGAAGCCGACGGCCATCTCGATGGCCGCCGAGCTTGATAGCCCGGACCCGATCGGCACGTTACCGTGAAGCACGATATCCGCACCTCTGAGTTTGACGCCTTTCTCCTGCAGAAAGTGAACAACGCCGCGGACGTAGTTCGACCACGTGTTGACGTTGTCGTACTCGATGGCATCCAGGGTGAACTCGACCAGGGTCTCGAAGTTGCCGGAGTAGACCGCGACTTTGTTGTCGTCGCGCAGCCGTCCTCCGGCCAGAACGTCCACGTTTACCGCCACCGGGAGCACGTAGCCCTCGTTATAGTCCGTGTGGGCCCCCATCAAGTCTACCCGACCCGGCCCTTTGACTATGACCTCCGGCGTCGAGTTGAACAACTCCGAAAAATCCTCTTTGATACGTCTTATGCGATCAGGCATTATCCTCCACTTTGCCAGGCGTCTTGAGCGACCCGCGTAGTCTTCGGGCCAAACCAGCCAGCGCCTGCGTCCACTCCTTACTTGCTGCTTCGACACGGCGGATCACGAAGTGACCATACGCGGTGTACAGCCATTTGCGCGCTCGGGTCTCGATCTGCCAGGCCGCCCTGCTCCACCGTCCCCTCAAGAGGTTCCAGTTCAGCCTCACGAGAAACTTGGCGAAGTCTATCCCGACGAGCATCTTCGCGCACTCACGCAGGCTGTAGAAGCGCTTCATTGCACGAAACGCCTCGCGCTGGAGCTCATACGGACTCACTTTGCGCGGTTGGTAAACCACGTGGTGGCCGTCGTAGAGCTGCCAGTCCCGCGTAAGCAGCCGATCCTGCCGTTCCAACTCATGATAGTAGGCAGTACCGGGCAGTGGTGTCAAGGCCATGAACTGAACCGTGTCGATGCCGTGCTTCATGGCGAAGTCTACGGTGCTGCGCATGCCTGGGATGCTGTCGCTGTCGGCGCCCAGCACGAACATGCCGTGGACAAGTATGCGGTTCTCGTGCAGGACGCGCACGCATTCCGCCATTTCCTCCACCGTCTGCCGCTTGTTGTACTCCTGCAGAGTCTCGGCGCTCGCGGACTCGAAGCCGATGTAGAGCACCCAGCAGCCGGATCTCGCGAACAGCTTGACCAGTTCCCTGTCACGCACGACGTCCGCCCGCACCTGCGCGGACCAGGGTTTGGTGATGTCCTCGGAGAGCATCTTGTCCAGCAGCGTCTTCGTGCGGTCGCGGTTGGAGCAGAAGTTGTCGTCGTAGAAGAATGTCATCCTGCGCTGGGCGGCGCGAAGTTCCTCCATTACCTGGTCGGTGTCTCGGTAGCGGCATACGCGCCCGAACATCGGGGTCACGCTGCAGAAGCTGCAGTCGTATGGGCAGCCGCGAGAGGTGACGATAGGGTCCAGGGGTATCTTCTCGTTGCCTCTGATGAGAGAGAGGTCGGGAAACGGGATGGAGTCGAGATCCTTGACGAGCCCGCGGTCGGGATTGTGATGAATCCGGTCGCCGGTCCGATACGACAGGCCATTGATGGACTCGAAGCCCGAGCCAGCGTTGATTGCGTCGATGAGCTCGGGAAACGTGTGCTCGCCTTCGCCGCGCACGCAGTAGTCGGTGTGGTCCAGGGCCTCCTCGGGCAGGAACGTGACATGCGACCCGCCTACGACCACTGGCACACCCGCTTCGCGGACCCGGCGGGCTATGCGATAGGCCTCGGGCGCGGTTGATGTAGTAGTGGATATGCCGACGAGATCGGAACTGAGCACCTCGCCGTAGTCGATGGGGCAGAGGTCCTGACAGTAGATGGATACGTCTACTCCGCGCTGTTTGAGAATCGCCCCGAGTATGGGCAGCCCCAACCTCGGCAGCGCAAAACGGCTGTAAACATGAAACCCCGGAGGCCGGGGCTCGATTAAGGTGACCTTACGCACGCGTGACAAAGCGTACCTCCCTGATGCTCTCCTAGCAGCCTGCGGATGAACTCGGCGCAGAGCGTAGGAGGCGTCTCCAGACGGAGATCTGCGAGCGTGACGCCAGTGGATTCGGGAGCTGTAGACCCCTCCTACACCACTTTGTCCGGCGGCTGCTAGCCTCTCCTGATCTGCCAGCCCGGCTGCACCGCCGGGTCGCTCGGAGCGAGGAGTTCTTCGCCGCCCTCAGAATGGCATACACGACTCGTCAGTCGACAGTCGCCAGGAATGTGCTCTCTTGCGTGCTCGGCGCGGCGGCGCGAAGCTCCGCGGCTTTCTCTTCGGCGATGGTATCGTTTATGTAAGAACCCGCACCGGTCTCGCAGCCGGCAAGATACTTCAGCTTCTGCTGGGTCCGGTGCGGCGGATGGAACTCAATGTGGTAATGGTAATACCCATAATCGCGCCCGTCCGTGGGCGCCTGGTGCATTATCATCATATAGGGCTGCGAGGTGCCCCAGAGGTTGTCGTATTTGAGCAGCACGGCCTTGAGAATGACCGCGAGGTCCGCGCGCTCCTTCTCGCCGAAGCCCAGCATGGTCTGGTGATGGTCGCGCGAAAAGACGTAGACCTCGTAGGGGAACCGCGCGAAGAACGGGATCATGGCGACGAACGAATCGTTCTCGACCACGATTCTGCGCGCGTCCGCGAGCTCTTCGCTGATTATGTCGCAGAATAGGCAGCGGCCGGTTCGGGTCTGGTGCTTGAGCGCGGATTCGAGCTCCCGCTGGATCTTGGGCGGGATGAAGGGGAACGCGTAGATCTGACCGTGCGGGTGCGTAAGAGTGACCCCGATGTCCTTTCCTTTGTTCTCGAAGATCAGCACGTAGTCGATGAAGTCGCGCGATCCAAGCTCCTGGAAGCGGTCTGTCCACACGTCGATCAGATTCCGCATTTCCTCGAGAGATGCGTCGGTGAGGGTGCCGCCGTGGCGTGGGGTATAACACACGACCTCACAGATGCCGTCAGCGGGCCGCACCTTGTATAGCTCGCTGCCTTCGACGGCGGGCTCCGGCGCGGGATGCTGCAGCGACGGAAACTTGTTCTCGAATGTGACGATCTCATAGTCCGGCGACGGGATCTCCGTGGGAAACGCGCCGGGCTGGGTCGGGCACAGTGGACAGTAGTCGTCGGGCGGCAGGAATGTGCGATCCTGCCTGTGAGTGGCGGTAATGACCCATTCCTCCAGTATCGGGTGCCATCTGAGTTCCGACATTACTTGCCACCCTTCTCTGTTGTTTGTTCAACGGCTCCAGGAGCTTGCTGCCCCGAAGCATCAGCCTGTGCGCTCTTATCGAACTCGAAGTAGATCAGGTAGCGCCCGTCTTCGAGCTTGATCTTGCGTTTTTTCATCCCCATCAATTACCTTCCTCGCAGAATTGCCTCGACCTCGGCGAGCTGGGCCGGAGTGTTGACACCCAGCAGTTCGGACGGGTCGCACCTGACCGCGGACACGACGCGGCGCTGGTCGATCGCTACTCGCACCATGTCGGTCAGATTATACTCATTGGCCTCGTTGATGGCCATTTCTCCAATGTTGTCGAACAGCCAGCGCACGTCAAAGCCGTACGCGCCGCCGTTGACCTCGTGGATCGCCTTCTGCCGCTCGTCGGCACATTTCTCCTCCACGATCCCAACGATTCGCCCATCGCAGTCGCGAACGATCCTGCCGTAGCCGGTCGGATCGTCGAGATCGGCGGATGCAAGCGTGACGGCGGCGCCGGTCCGGCTGTGCTCTTCCGCGATGCGGGAGACCGTGGCCGCGGTGAAGAGCGGGCTGTCGCCGCACATCACGATCAGGCCACCTTCGCGGCCTTCGAATGCGCCGCGCGCGCACGCGGCAGCGTGGCCTGAGCCCTTCTGCTCGGCCTGCAGGACGTAGTTGACCGAGCCGCCGATCTGCTTCTGCACCTCGTCCGCACCGAAGCCGACGATCAGCGTGATCTCATCGATGCCGGCACCGCGGAGGGCTTCGAGGACCCAGTTCACCATCGGCCTGCCGAAGACGGGTCGAAGCACCTTAGGAAAGGGCTGACCCGGCTCGCCACCGAAGCGCGATCCCCTGCCCGCCGCGAGCACGAGCCCCGCATACCCCGCCTGCGTGCTCATTGCTACCTCGGCAGGACAGCTCGATACAGCGACCCATCCGGCTTCAGCTCATGTATGTCGATCGAGCCGCTCGTTTCGGAGATCGTGATGTAGTTGCCGTTTGCGAGTTTGTAGAGCCGGCTGCTGTTGATGATGTCCTTGACCTGCTTGTCCGAATAGGACGTCTTCTTGCTCATATCAAACAACGTCTTGTTCTTGCCCGTGGCCAAGCTGAAGTCGAAGCCGCCATCGATGGTGGTGTAGCCGAGGCTCTTGGGCGCGCCAGGCCATTTGGCGAGGTCGCCGACGCCATCTTTCTGCTCCGCCAGCTTGCCGGTCGCGGGATCGTATACGACGTCCACATACTTGCTGCCCACTTTGCACACGAACAGCACTCGTGCCGCCGATGGCCAAATGCCCTCGATTTTGCCTGGCACTTCCGCGAGGTCGAACATCTTGCGGGACGTGCCGGCCTTGGTGTCGGCGAGCCAGTAGGATCGGCCATCCTTCGCGGCGGGGTCGGTTACCGCGAACACGAACAAGCTGCCGTCCGCCGCGATCCCGGCGACGTCGGTGTAGAACTCGCCGTCCTTGGGCATCTGGAAGCTCACCTGCTTGCCGATCAGGCTATCGGCTCCGCCTCGCATCGAGTATGCGCCCAACGCGGTATTGGCGCCGTCGCCTTTGGTCTCCGCGATGAAAACGTCGGAGCTGTTCGGCCAGTAGAGAATCCGAGTGGCGCCGGCCACGAAGTGTGCGGGCGACTTGACCTTGCCCGAGCTTGCGTCTATCTCAACTACGCCGGGCCCTTTGCCTTTGGCCGAATCGCTCGAGCAGACCAGTCGGATGGTGTGGTCGTCCGCCCACGTCAGGTAGTCGCCGCAGACGTCCTCGGGCGAGACAACGGACTTGGCCGAGTAATTGTCCAGATCGATGATCCTGAGGGCCGAGTGAACCTTTGCGTTCTTTGCGGAATCGGTCCACACGCCGGCCCAGGCGTTGCCTGCGGGGTTGACGGCGTGTCCGGTCATCGTTCCGAGGGAAACGGTGCTCCGCCAGGTCGGGATCCCGCCTATGGGTCCGGGAATCGGCGGTGCCGGCGGGTGGGCGATCCGATAGACGATGGCAAGGGCAACAAGAACAAAGACCAGGTACAAAGGCAGTCGGTTATTTTTCATCTATATTCCTCTCAAGCGGTTGGCGTATTTCTCAACGAGCCACACGTTGGCTTCGTCGCCGCCATCCACATTCATGCTGACGTAAACGGGCGGTTTGATCCCGGACTCGATCAGGTTCTGGATCGTCTGGGCGACCATCGATTCGACGATGAAGAGCCCCGCGACCCCCGATGTCGCGCAGGCGCGCCCCGGAAGTCCCTCGATCTCGAGCACGGCATCGCCCGGCACGCCGCAGTTGTCGATCACGATGTCGGCGATCTCGAACAGGCGCTTGCCGCTGCGGTGTCGGGAAGCAACTGACTGCGAGTGGGCAAGCGAGGTGATGGCGATGGTCGTGATTCCCCTGTCCTTGCACCACAGCGCGGTTTCGACGGGAAGCGCGTTCCGGCCGGAGTTGGATATGATCACGACCACTGCTCCCGAAGGAATATTATAACTCGCAAGCAGCGTCTCCGCATAGCCCTCGACGCGCTCGGCTCGCCCGAATGTCGGGTCGTGGATCACGTCCACGGGAGCCAGCCCGCCCGCGCGGTAGTAGCCCTCCATGGCAACGGCCAGCGAGTGCCCGCTGCCGAGCAGATACACGATCTGATCGCGGCGGATGCAATCGGCCATGGCTTTCGCCGCCGCCTGGATACTCTCCTGCTGAGTGGAGCCGATCCGAGCGAGAATATCGTTAACGAGTTCGTAGTACCGTTCAGAAGCACGAGCCATCAACAAGCCCCTCCTTTTCGGGCTGATTATCCCATCAACCCGCCTCAAGGTCAATCGCGCCAGTCGCCGTTTCTGCCACAAAGGCACCGGGTAAATGAGACTGGAAGCAACGATATGCCTGGGTGAGAGCTATGTCCGAGATCAAATCCCTTTCCTGGGAACAACTCAGCAATGACTGCGATCCTGAAAGCCTCGGTTTCGCCACGACCGCAGACGTCGCGGCCCTGTCCAGCGCGCTCGGCCAAGAGCGAGCGGTTAGCGCGGTCGAGTTCGGCCTCGGCATCGAGACCGAGGGGTTCAATATCTACGCCGCCGGCCAGCCCGGTACCGGACGCAACACCAGCGTCATAGAACAAGCCACCCGCAAGGCCGAAGGCGAGAAGCCGCCTGACGACTGGTGCTATGTCTACAACTTCCGCGACCCCTACCGCCCCAGAGCGATACACATGTCGCCGGGTAAGGGGCCGGAGTTCGAGTCCGATATGGACGAGTTCGTGAAGACCGCTCGCATCGAGATGCCGCGGGCGTTCGAAAGCGACAACTACGAAAAGCGCAAGAACGAGATCGTCGATTCCATCCAGCACAAGCGCGAAGAGCTGCTCGGCGAACTCCAGAAGGAATCCGCCGAACTCGGGTTCTCGATAGAGGCTACGCCTGTAGGTATTGCTTCGGTTCCACTGACTCGCGATGGCCGGCCCTACACCCGCGATGAGTACGAGGCCCTGCCGGAGGAAACGAAGGCGCACATCAAGCAGAAAGGCGCGAAGCTGCAGGAGAGCACCAACCAGTTCATCGCCCGCTCGCGTGCGCTCGAAAAGGAGGCGCAGGAGAGGATCCACGAGCTGGATAGCGAGATCGCGCTGTTCGCGGTGGGGCACCTTCTCGAGGACCTGCGCGCGAAATACCAGATATGCGAAGGATTCGGCAACTGCGACGACATCCTCGACTACCTCGACTGCGTTGAGAAAGACATCGTCGAGCATCTGGACGACTTCCGCTCGCCCGACAAGCGCCAGCAGGGTGTCCCGCCGATGATGCAGGAGCTTGTCGAACCGGCGTTCGATAGGTATCGGGTCAATGTGTTCATCACCCGCGAGGACCACTCGGGGGCGCCGGTGGTGCGTGAGATACACCCGACCTACCCGAATCTGCTCGGCAAGATCGACTACAAGGCCCGCTTCGGCTTCATGTCCACGGATCACAACATGCTCAAGCCCGGAGCCATCCATCGGGCCAACGGCGGCTATCTGATCCTGCAGGCGCTGGACGTGCTGCTCAATCCGTTCTCGTGGGACGGCATCAAGCGGGCGCTGCGATCGAAGGAAGCGGCGCCGGAGAACCTGGCGGACCAGTACGGCCTCATGTCGATAGCGACGATCAAGCCACAGCCGATCCCGCTGGACGTCAAGGTCGTGATGGTGGGCAGTCCTTATCTGTACTACCTGCTGTATTACCTGGACGAGGATTTCCGCAAGCTTTTCAAGGTGAAGGCGGATTTCGACATCGAGACCGACCGCGATGACCAGCACATCGGACAGTACGCGGCGTTTGTGTCCCTGCGCTGTAAGGAGTTCGGGTTGAAGCCGTTCACCAAGGAGGCTGTGGCGAAGGTGATCGACTACGGCTCACGCCTCATCGAGGACAAGAACCGGCTGTCCACGCGATTCCTGGAGGTATCGGACATCGTCAGCGAGGCGGCTTACTGGGCGGATAAGGCGGAAAGCGACCTGGTGCAGGGCGAGCACGTGACGAAGGCCCTGGAGCAGAAGGAGTACCGGTCGCGGATGATCGAGGACAAGGTCCAGGCACTCATCGAGGAAGGCACTATCATGATCGATGCCGACGGCGCGGTCGCGGGCCAGGCGAACGCGTTGTCGGTCTACGATCTCGGGGACTGGTCGTTCGGGAGGCCGTCGAGGGTCACCGCGCGGGTGGCGGTCGGGCGTGGCAAGCTGCTCGACATCCAGCGCGAATCAAAGATGGGCGGCCCGATCCACTCGAAGGGCGTGATGATCCTGACGGGCTATCTGGACGGCAAGTACGCGACCGATAAGCCGATATCGATGACCGCGACGCTTGCGTTCGAGCAGTTGTATGAGGAAGTGGAGGGGGACTCGGCGTCGTCCACGGAGCTTTATGTGCTGCTCTCGGCGCTGTCGGGGCTGCCGATTAGGCAGGGGATCGCGGTGACCGGATCGATCAATCAGTTCGGACAAATCCAGCCGATAGGTGGGGTAAATGCCAAGATCGAGGGGTTCTTCGAGGTCTGCAGGGCCAAGGGGCTGACCGGTGAGCAGGGCGTGATGATCCCGGCGACCAACGTCCGGCACCTGATGCTCAAACCCGAGGTGGTCGATGCCGTACGAGATGGGAAGTTCCACGTCTGGCCGATCACCAACGTCGATGAGGGGATCGAGCTGCTGACCGGCGTTCCCGCCGGCGAAGTGAAGCCTGACGGCAAGTATCCCGAGGGCACGGTACATTATCTGGTGGATAAGCGGCTGCGCGAGCTGGCGGATGCGGCGAAGGAGTACGCCGTGCCGCCGCCTACGCCGGAGCCGGAGGAGCGTGAGCCCGCGGCGAACATATAGTGGCCGGACCTCTCTGTCCGGGAGCCTACCGCCGGGGAGAAGGCCGCGTCCGGGCTTTGGCCTGAGCGTTAGCAGGCCGGTCAGCGGCGTTCGAGGACGTTGGCGAGGCAGCCGATAGTGCCGCGGAAGCGGAAGACGGTTCGGACGGGGATCGGGCGGACTTCCCAGCCGGCGGATTCGTAGGTGCGCCGGCCCGCGGCATCGAGGGCGGCCGCGCCGTAGACGGGCATGTAGACGATGCGCCGTCGGCCGCGGGTCTCGAAGACGGCGTTGGTGTAGGTCACGTAGGTCTGAGGGCCGAGCGGGACCAGCGGGGCGCGGATCACGCGGAACCCGGCGGACCGCAGTTGTCGGGCGGCTTGCTCGAATGAGGCGGCGGTGGCGGGGGAGAAATCGGGCGCGCCGAGCGAGGGTTCGTATAGTCTGTTCCAGAGCCTGCAGCCGATCTCAGGATCGCCAATGATGACCGTCTCGTCGTCGAGCGGCGCGGCGTACATGCCCACATGGTGATCGGGGACGTTTCTCAGCCAGACCACCTTCTTCCCGAACAGGCGGTAGAGCCGGGTGGTGAAGTCCTTGGGACGGTTCATCTTCCGCCAGAGGTTGTCGCTTACGATCACACAAGACTGCGTGGCGACGATGTCGCCGGAGTCGAACTGAAACGGCAGCTCGACGCACTTGAAGCGATCAGGGTAGGCCTTCGCCAGGGCGGGCGCGACCAGCGAGTCGTTGGTGCGCGCGGCGAGGCCGGGATTGGATGCCGGTGGGTGGACGAGCAGCGCGGGCTTGCCGGAGGTGACAAGGAATCTGTCTTTGCACCAGCCGGTGATCGGCCTGCCGATGATGACGGTCCTCACGTTCACCCGCTTTTCGTGATCTCTGGCGAGGAGGCGGAAGCGCTGCGCGTCGAGCTTGTCGCCGCAGATTCCGACCACGACGGTGCCCGGCTCCAATTGGCCGAGCAGCGCCCGGTAGCAGGGCTCGGAATAGACGCCGGACTGCCGGGTGTACTGCAGTGCGACGGTTTTGATCGAGCCGGCGTTCTCCGGAAGAATTTGCAGGGAATCCGGCCCCGGCAGTCGTGACTTGCCAAGTATGAGCGCGCCGCCTATGAGCAGTCCCAGCGCGATTCCGATGAGCCTGTTGCGCATTTGGCTATTGCCCGGGCTGCTTGCGAACGAATGATACGAGCGGCTGCTTGATCCCGCCCTGCTCGATGTTCACCTGATACGTCCCAGGGTCGGCGCTAATTGCGAGGCCGTCTTTGATCGCAATGGATGCCGTATTGCGCGCCGCTGGCTGATCGGTGGGCAGAGCGGAGACGTCCTCGACAGAGCCGTCCATGGACATCGTGACCTCGAAGTCGGCCGATCCCAACGCGGGTACGCGGCCATCGAGCGGCACGACAGATTCTAGGGTCTCCTTGTAGTCGTTGGCGGAGAGCACGCGGGACGCCGGGTTGCCGGCGAACACGCGGCGCACGAGCGAGACGTTTGCGTCCAGCTTCTGCGGCTGATCTCCCGGGTTTGTGGCGTGGATCTTGACCCGCACGTCATTGGTGCCGTCAATCTGCTCCACCCTTGCGGTTAGTTCGCAGCCCTGCACGGTTATGTTGGCCTGGCCGAGCTGCTGCAGGGTATCCAATGCGCAAATCGCCATCTGCACCCCACCTATGCACACCACGACCACCGTGGTGATGATCGTCCAACGTGCTATCTCCCTGTAATCCGTCCATTTCATGGTCAGACACCCCTTTCGTCAAACCAAACAAGGCCTACGTAGGGTTAGACCCGCGGCGGGAGGAATGCTTCAGAGCGCTTTTGGCTATTCGACGAGGCCGTGTTTGGCCGCGTAGAGTGCGGCTTCGGTGCGGTCGTTGGCCTGGAGCTTGAAGAGGATATTGGAGATGTGGTTCTTGACGGTCTTCTCGGAGATGAAAAGCTCCTCGGCGATCTCCTTGTTGGACTTGGCGGAGGCGACCAGCTTGAGGATTTCGCGCTCGCGGTCCGTGAGCTCGGCGAAGACCTGCATGTCGGCCTTGCGATCGGCATGGACGCGTGCGAACTCCTTCATCACACGCGCGGCGACGGCGGGGTGCATCATCCCCTCCCCCTTGTGAGCCGCGCGGACGGCTGCAAGGGCGTTGTCGATTGGGCTGTCCTTGAGGATGTAGCCGATTGCGCCGGCCTTGATCGCCTCGAAAACGCTGGCGTCATCGTCGTAGATGGTGAGGATAACGATCGCGACGTTGGGCATTTCGGACTTGATGGTGGCCGTGGCCTTGATGCCGTCGAGCTTGGGCATGCGGATGTCCATCAACACGACATCGGGCATGTTGCGGCGCGCGAGGTCGATGGCGACCTCTCCGTTGGGCGCCTCGCCCACGATCTTGATATCGGGCTCGAGGTCGAAAAGCCTCGCCATCGCCTGCCTCGCGACAGGCTCATCTTCGGCTACAAGAAGTCTGATCTCATCCATTGTGTGAGTTTCCTTGCTAAGTAGTTCACGTTTGGTGAGTTGTATCACGTCACCCTGAACTTGATTCCCTCGGAACGTCAGTGGCTTCGCAGAATCCACGAGAGTTCAGGGTCCAGGCGTGGATGCTGAATCAAGTTCAGCATGACCATATATGCAAGTCTGTTAGCGTGAATCACTTAGATCGTCAGCAGAATCCTGGTTCCCTCGCCGGGCTCGGACTCGATTTTTAGCTGTCCGCCAGCGCTCTCGGCTCGGTCGATCATAGTTCGCAGCCCGAAGCCCTGCCGGCTGGAGGAGTCGCCCAGTACCTCGTCCACGTCGAAACCGCAGCCGTTGTCGGAGATCTCGCAGTTGACGCCTTTGCCGCGGGAGCCGGTGATCGCAACATCCACCTCGGAGGCATCGGAATGCTTGGCGGCGTTGGTGAGCGCCTCCTGGATTATTCTCAGCATGACGAGCCTGCTCGAAGGCGGCAGGTCGGCGTGGTCGGTCTTGACATCGGAGCGCACGGTGAGCCCGGTGCGCTCGCCGAACCTGGCGAGGTATTGAGAAACCAGCTTCTCCAGGGGCTCGTTTTCGATGTCGGCGGGCCGGAGGTGATGGACGTAGTCGCGCATATCGTCGAGCGCGCCGCGCAGGTCCGCTTTCTCTTGCTGGATTACCTTGCAGGCTTCCTGCGGCTCCTTGCAGATCAGCCGCTCGCACAGCTCCAGCGTGAGGATGCAATTGACCAGCGAGTGCCCGACGCCGTCGTGGATCTCGCGTGATATGCGGTTGCGTTCCTGAGATAGCGCGAGCTGTTCCGAAAGCTGCGAGAGCTCGTCGGAGAGCCTGTTGCGGGCCTGAGCGAGGTGCCGCACGAGCAGCGCCGTCATGAAGAGCAGAAAGAGGCGAGTCGTGATCACCTGCCAGACCGTGGCGTTCCAGCTCGCGGATTCGGGAACGGCAGCTGAGACGTATGACGCGATCACCAACGGGGCCATGAACTCCATGGTGCGCTGCCGTGGGTCCATCGCGCCGACGATCAGCTCGACGTAGTACAGCAGCCAGAGGTCGCTTTCGAGGCCGCCGGTGATGCGGACGGCGATTGCCAGCACGACTGCGTCGAAGATGGGCATGTAGCGCAGGACGCGGGCATTGGGTTTGCGAAGGGCAGTGCGGGTGCGATAGAGAGTGAGCAGCGCAACGGCCGCCAGCAGAGCATATACCCAGCCCACGTGTACGATGAAGTGGCTGCGGGAGTGCGGGAACATCACCCACGCCACCGCGAACGCCAGCACCAGCCACAGGTGTTTCATCACCAGAAGCTCAGGCTTTTCCCTACCCTGCGCCATGGTACCTTATTCGACGCCGGCTCGGTGGAACTCCTTGCGGCGGGAATCTGATAGAATATCGTAATGATCGAAGGGCTCAGAGACAAAGCGATAGGCCTCGGGTTCGCGGCTGTCGGAGTCGCGCCGGCGATCGACGAGGTGACGCGTGTTCACGGGTGGACGAGGTCGGTAGTATGCGCCGCGATATCGTATCTGCCGCCGGAGCGGCCAGCCGCTGGGGAAGCTTCCCGGGGGTTGGTGGCGCGGATCGCGCGGGGCGCGGACTATCACGACGTGGTGCGCGAGAAGCTGGAGCGGCTTGTTGAGGCGGTCAGGGCGGAATGCCCGGCCGCACGCGTCGAGATATGCGTTGATACCAATCCCCTACCCGAGCGACGGCTGGCGGCGCTCGCGGGACTGGGTTGGATCGGCAAGAACGGATGCCTCTTCGTAGAAGGGTGCGGGTCGTGGGCGGCGCTGGGGGAGATCGTGACTGACGCAGAGCTCGAAAGCGAGTCGCGCACGATAGAGAGACAGTGCGGGGATTGCACGAGGTGCATGGACGCGTGTCCTACAGGCGCGATCACGTCGCCAGGCGTGATCGACCGCGCGAGATGCGTGGCCGCGCTTACACAACAGAGTGAGGCCGTTCAGATGGAGCGCAGAGCCGCGTTTGGGCCGCGAGTCTATGGCTGTGATCTCTGCCAGGAAGTCTGTCCGTGCAATGCCGCGATCGAGCCTGTGACGCCCGAGTTCGCGCAAGTCGTGTTCCCCGGCGCAGATCCCGAGCTGATTCCGCTCATCAACCTCACTGCTGCGGAGTTCAGGACGAATGTCGCGCACAGCTCGATCGGCTGGATTCGTCGCACGCGGATCAGGCGGAATGCCGCCATTGCCGCCGGCAACCTCGGCTGCGCCGACGCCGTTCCGGCACTGAAAGAGATGCTGGCTGACGAGAACCCGATGCTGCGCGAGACTGCCGAGTGGGCGATCAAGGAAATTCGCGGCCGGCTGCTGAACAGGAGATAGGGGTAGTCTGTGGGAGGAATCCATGAAAACAGTATTCAGCTTCATCGCCTGCGCGGTGCTCGCGTTGGCGCTCGCCTCGGTTTCGTCTGCGGCTAAGCCGAACTACGACCAATCGCCATTTGGCGTCAACTACCTCAAGTGGCACTACTATGACCGTCCCGGCGGACTGGACGATCTTCGGACTCGAATGAAGATCATGAAGGACGCCGGCATCTACTGGGACCGCGACGGCTTCGACTTCGGGGACGTGCATCCAAAGCCTGATGTCTGGAAGTGGGACTTCATCGACAAGTGCGTGGCCCTGGCCAACGAGGAGGGGATCCACCTGGTCGTCATCCTTATGGGCGGCCCGACCCCGAGAAACGAAGCCCAGCGCAAAGAGTACGGCGAGTACGTCTATCAGGTTGTCAATCGATACAAGGACAGCGTCAAGGTCTGGGAGATATGGAACGAGCCCAACATTCCGAGCTTCTGGAAGGACCCCAACGTTCAGCTCTACACACTCATGTGCAAGGAAGCATATAAGCGAGCCAAGGAGGCTGATCCGACGTGTACGGTGATTGTCGGCTCGACGAGTGGACCGGGGGAGGACTGGTTCAACGGGATCTACGACAACGGCGGCTGGGACTACTGCGACGGAATCTCCATCCACCCATACGCAATGGCCAGCGGTCCCATAGAGCAGGGTCTCGATATGGAGCTGCGCATGGTCAAGAAGTGCATGACCAAGTTCGGCAAGCCCAAGCCGATCTGGAGCACGGAAGTCGGCTGGCAGGCGAAGGATCCTGACCAGGAAGAAATGCAGGCTACCAGGATATTTCAGACCTATGTGATCCACGTCGCCAACGGCGTCCACATGGACTACTTCTGCATGGACAACTACGACAACTGGGGATTCGTCAAGCGCGACAAGCCGCTGGAAACGAAGTTGGCCTACGGCTCGGTGAAGATGCTGACGCAGGCGCTGGGATCGCCGGGACCGGCCGCTCCACTGGAGGGCTATCTCAAGACGCCCCCGGGCACGGCATGCTACGTGTTCAAGAAAGCGGGTAACGGTCGCGTGCTGATCCTGTGGAGCGATGACGACAAGAAGCGGGTGATCATGCTCGCGCAAAAGACCGGCCTGACTGCGAAAGATATCGTGGGACGGGCGGTGCCGATTGATGGTGGCAAGATCGAAGTCGGACGGACGCCGGTCATTGTGTACGGCGCCGACGCGCGCAAGATCGGGAAGGTAAGCATGGGCTTCAATCCGTATCTGCGTAAACCCGGCGTGAATCTGCTGGTCAATCCCTCGATGGACGCGGAGTCCGGTCAAAACCCTCACGGTTGGACACCCGGCAGATTCTTCCACAACGACAACAAGGGAACGTTCGCCACGACGGACGATGGACGCGACGGCTCGACGTGTGTGTCGATCTCCAACTCCACCGCGCCCGCCGCGTGGGACGCGAGCCCGGTTCCTGTCGATCCTGACAAGACCTATACGCTCACAGGCTGGATCAGGACGAAGGATGCGACCGGGCGGAGCGTGATCGGCCTGTACTGGTACAGCGGGAACCAGTGGACTTGTATGGGGCGGTCGTGCACGGAGTCGATATCGGGCACGCAGGACTGGAGGAGAGTCACCGTGACCGCAAAGCCTCCGCGCGGCGCAGCTCTGGTACGCGTGAACCTCCTCAGCGAGAACAACACGGGCACAACTTGGTTTGACGATGTGACCATGACCGAATACTGATCGTCCAATATTGCGTCCCTCCAGGTCGCGCGGATCTCTTCCTTCCCCGTGCGATCCGGAGGGACGCACATTCATACGGGCGGGACGGCATGATCAGAAGACTACTGCTCGTGGTGGCTAAGATTCCAGCCCGAGCCTCGTTCCTCACCTAGGTGAGCAGGTCCCTGGCTTTGGCCAGCGCCTGGCCGCGGTGGGAAATGGCGTTTTTCTCTGTGGATGTCAGTTCGGCCATATGCTTGGCGAGGGAGGGGATGCAGAATATCGGGTCGTAGCCGAAGCCGTTGGCGCCTTTGGCCTCGCGGGCGATGAGACCTTCGATTGTCCCTTCGCAGGTGTGGACGCCATCGCCTGGTTCGGCAATTGCGATGACGCAGCGGAAGCGGGCGGTGCGGCGGTCGTCGGGGACGTCGCGCATGAGATCCAGCAGCTTGGCGTTACGCTCGGGATCGGATGGTGCAAAGCGGCTGGAGAACACGCCGGGCGCGCCGTCGAGCGCGTCGACCTCGAGGCCGGAATCGTCGGCGAGGGTCAGTTCGCCGGTGAACTCGGCGTAGGCTGTGGCCTTGATGATCGCGTTTTCGGCGAATGTGGAGCCGGTCTCCTCGACCTCGGGGGATTCGGGATAATCGGCGAGCGAGACGATCTCATAAGGCAGGCCGGAGAGGACCTCGGCCATTTCCTTTGCCTTGCCGGCATTTTTCGTCGCGATTACGAGTTTTTGCATGGATGGAGTGGCTATGATTTGCACCTGCGATAGACCTGGGAATCGTTGCGCTTGCCGATGGTAGTCACGTGCAGAGTTGTCTCGTCGGTCCAGTAGATGATACGGTATTCGCCTATCGTGGCGCGTCTTTCGCCCTTATCCGAACCCATCAGTCTCTGGGAATCAGCGGGACTCGGGTCGTTGGCTAGGGCAAGTATCTTGCCTGTGATCTGCCGCCCATGCTTGGGCTCCCGGCTGTTTATAAAGCGATCGGCCTTGGCGGTGACGTTAATCTTCAGCATTCAGATATTTGCGCAGCCGCCGCTCCGATTCCTCGACTCCCAGAAAGCCGCTCTCCTCGCCCTTGCGAGACTCCTCCAGCCAGTAGCGATCCTCCGCTGCCTGCAACTCCTGAAGCCGATCATAGTCGATAAGAGCCTTGTCCGGCCTTCCGTATCTGGTGATCACGACCGTGTCTTTCGCCGCCATGATCTCGCCGAACTTCCCCTTGGCTTCAGATGCTGATATAGTCTGCATGGTGTCCTCCAACGTCCAGTGTTGTCCGACTTGAACATGTTGTTCAACATGGCCATGTTACCCCATGCCGACGCGGCTTGCAACAGGAATCTCTACCGGGTCAGCCGGTCACAATACGTCGGCGAGGGTGGTCTTGACAGTGGCGATGAGCTCCGTGATGCCCTTCTCGGCGAGGTCGAGGAGGTTGTTGAAGCGATTTCGAGTGAATGGGGCGCCCTCGGCCGTGGTCTGGATCTCGACTATGCGCTTGGCGGAGGTCATGATCACGTTCATGTCCACCTGCGCGTTGGAGTCCTCTTTGTAGTTGAGGTCCAGAAGCTCCTCGCCCATCACGACGCCCACGCTGATGGCGGAGATGATGTCCGTGAACGGCATTTTCTTCGCCCAGCCCTGCCTCTTCATCTCCGCGCAGGCGTCCACGAAAGCTACGAACGCGCCTGTGATCGAGGCCGTGCGGGTGCCGCCGTCGGCCTGCAGCACGTCGCAGTCCAGCCATACCGTGCGCTCTCCGAAGCCGTTGAGGTCGGTCACGGAGCGGATTGCTCGGCCCACGAGCCGCTGAATCTCCTGGCTGCGGCCGTTGATCTGCCCCTTGGTAACGTCGCGCTGGGTGCGGGTCTCACACGAGCGCGGCAGCATGCCGTACTCAGCGGTCACCCACCCCTGGCCGGAGCCCTTGAGGAACGGCGGGACCTTTTCCTCGACCGAGGCGCTGCAGATCACTTTCGTGTCGCCCATCTCGATCAGGCAACTGCCCTCGGGGTATTTCATGAAATTGCGGGTTATTTTGACCGGCCGGAGTTGGTCGGCCGCGCGTCCGTCTAGTCGAATCATAGTAGCCCTCAGCTTTCAGCTACCGGCCGTCAGCCCTCAGTCCCAATGGCTGACGGCTGGCAACTGATGGCTGTCAGCTTTTCCCAATTCACTTGATCGACTCTGTCGATCGTTTTTCCGAGGAACGCGCTTCCGAGCGTTGCGAAGCCGGATGAATCACCACTGGAGAAGAACTCGTGTGGCGATTCCAGCCGCGCGCTTAGAAGGCCGCGCTCAAGTAGAGTCTTAGCAAGAACGCCGGCTGTTTCCTCCGCGGGATCGACTATTGTGACGCCGTCGCCCACCGCGGCCTGGATCGCGCGCCTCACGAAGGGGTAGTGTGTGCAGCCGAGAATGATTGCGCCGCAGCCTCCGGCGAGCAGCGGCGCGACATAGGTTCGCGCGGCTTCCTCGGCCTGTTCGCTTTCGGCAAGCCCGGACTCGATCAATGGCACGAACCTGGGGCAGGCCTGGCCGAGGACCCTGGCCGCCGCATCGAGTCGCGCGACCGCGCGGACGTAGGCCTCGCTGCGGATTGTGCCCGTGGTGGCAAGGACGCCTATGGGAGATCCGTTGGCGACACCCACCGCAGCCTTCGCGCCGGGCTCGATTACGCCGATGATCGGCGTGTCGGGAAACGCGTGGCAGGCGGCCTCGAGTGCGACTGCGCTGGACATGTTGCACGCCATTACGACGGCCTTCGCGCCCCGATCGATCAGGAAACCGATGATGTCGAGTGCGAAATCGCGGATTTCATTCAGAGGACGTTCGCCGTATGGCACGTGCGCCGTGTCCGCGAAGTAGAGAATTCGTTCGTTGGGGAGCCGCTCGATCACGCGTCGCGCGACGCTGAGCCCGCCCAGGCCGGAGTCGAACATACCGATCGGAAAACTCACCTTATACTGCCGGGTCGAAGGAGAGTGGAGTCAGCTTCCACGGGTTCCGTGAGTTCGAAGTGTCCACCCAGCGTATCGACCGTCTTTCCTTCCACCAGAATCTTTACGCTTTGTACTTTCCCACCACTGTTAGAAACGACTGTGTGGACGATTGCGTTTACAGTAAGAGCTTCCTGATCGGAACCGCCGGAGAAGTTGTCCGTCAGCTGCTCGCTGAAGTTGACCGTGGCTATGCCCCTGTCATCGACCCGGATCGGGGAGATCAGCCTGACACCTTCGGGGATCAGGGCGCCGACGATCCCGCTTTCCTTGTTGGTGGCCAGCAGGCACTTGACGGCTACGTCGAGGATGTCGCCCTTCTCAGACGTGGTTCGGGTCACCTGACCGAGGTGGAACCCATTGGGGTCGCGCTTGGGCACGTAGATCACGACATCGCGCTGCGCGACGACGGGTTTGGGCGTGACCGTGACGACGGGTTTTGCCGCGGGCGGGGTCGGGGCGACCTGCAGTCTGCCGGTGAGGTACAGCCCCCCCGCGGTAGCTCCCGCCACCAATAGCAGGCCCAGTATGAACAGCAAGCCGACGCTGCTGGATTTCTTCTTTCGTTTTGCCATTGTTGTCCTTGTGCAGGCCGAGACAGAGATCGGCCACTACGAATGATAGACTACTCTATCGGTGCTCCTTCTACGTAGGCTTTGAGGCCGGATATGATGCCGGCGACGAGTTTGGCGCGATAGGACGGGCTGAGAAGCTTCGCGCGGTCGGAGCTGTTGTTGAGATACCCGCACTCCAGCAGCACGCCGGGGATGCCTGTGTTCTCGAGCGCCCGGAGCACACCAAGCCCGCTGTCGTGGAGCGAACGGTCGCTGCGGGGGCGCCTGTCGCACATGCCGGTCGATCTGCACACGCCGTCGTGTATGGCGTACGCGAGCAGCTTCGGGCTGGGTTCCTGCATGTGGTAGTAGGTTTCGATGCCCGTTGCGCTGTTGGGCAAAGTATTCGAGTTGCAGTGCAGGGATATGAAGAAGTCGGCGCCACACGTGACGGCTACCCCTGGCCGATCGGCCAAGCTCATATCGGTCTGTAGATCGCCCTCGCGGGTCATCTCGACTCTCGCTCCGAGTTTGCCGAGCGCCGCGGCGAGATCCTTCGCCAACTGCAGGTTGACGTCCTTTTCCTTTACTCCATTTGACTGCGCGCCATTATCCCTCGCGCGACCGTTTTTGAGGCCGCCGTGTCCGGGATCTATGACAACCAGCTTATCCGCTAGCGTTCCGCCCGATTTGTCCGGGGCGTGCACGTAGACCATGACCTGGGAATCGCGAACCTCCGTGGCGTACACCAGCGGCCGCGTGAGGTTCAGCGTCAGGCGAGCGCCTGTCGAGGTCTTTGACAACTGCGGTTTGACGGCCGAGTGCGTCCCGGTGATCGCGCAGGAGCCGGCCAGTTTGGCCTTGGGCAGGTCGACTATGATTTGCGGCGGGCTCATATTGAGCGCGCTGGTTGCGGCAACCTTGCCTGAGGTTGCAATAGCGATAGTGAACCCGGTATCGTCAACACTCTGCAGGGCGATTCCCTCGATCGTGCAGCCTGTTCCCGCGTTCGCTGAAGTCGTTGGAGCCGGAGCAGGAACCAGGCCGTCGCCCACCCGCAGCGATATCTGTGCGGCGGCTTGGGTGTTTTCGAGCTTGCAGCCGGTGGGCTTGTTGAGATCGAGAACGACTCGCGCCGTGGTGTCGTTGAACTGCCCGAGGCGGGCCTTCGCGACGGTGGCCGTGCCGATGTAGACTTCCTTTGCTTCCGATGCGACCTTGGTGTTGGCGACATCGACGAGGATTCTGTCGTCCATGATCCTAGCCGTCGCGCGGACTGGAAAGGAGCAGTTGATAGTCAGGATGTCGTTGTCGTATTGGACGGATTCGAGGTGCGCGGTCAGCGTGAGCGTGCGCTTGGAGGCGTCCCAGTTCTGATCGCCGCCGATAAGCCCGATCAGCTTGTCCACTGGCACCATGCGCGTGCCGTTCACGTCCACGGTCTTGATGGTGCCGGTGTTGCCGTTCGAGCCGGCTATGATGAGAGTCTCGCCGTCAGACGACGTGACGCAGGTCGCGCCGAGAAGCTGGATGATGTAGGGCGGGGCCAGGACTCCGACGCCGTCGTGCACCGGGGCAGGCGAGAGGGGAGCCTCGCTGGTGCCGATCAGAATCCTTGCCGGAACCGTGTCGGCCCAGGCGGATGGGAGAACCGCGAGGCAGATGCCGATAAGCGCGAGGTATCGTATTACCTTTCTCATCCGACTCCATCCTTGGGATAGGACCATTTTACTAGCTGGAGACGGGAAACGCAAATGAAGATCGCGGGTGGGTAGCGCTCAGCTACGTGCCGTACGCAAAGCAGGGCATCCCCCGGGATGCCCTGCCGATGGCTGATAGCTGACTGCAGTCGGCTACAGTGGATACGAGGTAGCCGATAGGCCGTCGTTGACGTAGTCGATCCGGACCCTGACGTTCTTGACCCCGTCCATGACCGGCAGGTCGAACGAAAACGGCGGAGCCTGCTTGGATTGCGCGCACAGCTCAGCGCCGTTGAACGCAAGGATCGTGATCGTCACGCACTTGACCCCCGGAATGTCGCCAGGCAAACCGACCAGGATGTGGCCGTGCTTGACCTTGATGGACGGAGGCGGGGCCTCAAGATACGCTCCCGGCAGCGGGTCGAACAGACCCGGCGACGATGGGCCGTCCCGATTACCCCAGATATATGGGCCCCAGCCCTGGCCGAGATGGCCGGTGCCGTAACCCATACTGCCCCACGCCTCCGGCGGCACATACTTGCGCATGTAGTCGCCGCTCACCCCATACGGGCTGCCGAATGTGCTGCCATCCCCCGACGGATAGCCGACACCCGGCCCGAAGTAGGACTTCAGCCCGTGCCCGCCGGACATGTAGCCTTCGTATGAGTTGTAGCCCAAGTTGCCCGTGTCAGCCCCTGCCCCAATAGCTGCGAGCAGGGCTATCAATGTGAGAACAGAGACAGTGTAGCCCTTCACCGTCCTCACCCCCTGAGTATTCGGTCTTTCTAGTATCAGTGTTGTACTTCGCGAGCGCGTTCTACGCCTCAGCGGGGGGAGGCGAATCTCATCGCGAAAAGTAGAAAAGCCAGAAAGCAAGAACGTGGAGAACCTGCTCCTCGGGTCTCTCCCTTTCGCGATTGTCCTTTCCAGCGCAGTGAGACAGGACAGGGCGGGCCGGTATGGTATAATCAGACGGTCATGAACAAAGATCAGAAACAGCACAAATCCGTGTCGATAAGCAACCGTAAGGCGTGGCACGAATATCATATAGGCGAGACGTTTGAGGCTGGGCTCGAGCTTACCGGCACCGAGGTCAAGTCGGTGCGTGATAGCAAGGCAAGCATTACGGAGGCCTACTGCAAGCTCGTCGATGGCGAGATACTGATCCACGGCATGCACATCGCGCCGTTCGAGCAGGGGAACCGGTTCAACGTCGATCCCAACCGCGACCGCAAGCTGCTGCTGCACAAGGGTGAGATCAATCGCATCTCCCGACAGCTTATGGAGAAGGGCCTGACGCTGATCCCGCTCAAGCTCTACTTCTCGAGGGGCTTTGCGAAGGTGCAGATCGGACTTGCGCGCGGCAAGAAGCTGTGGGACAAGCGAGACGCGATCGCAGCGAAGGATGTCGAGCGAGAGCGACGGCGTGAGGAAATGGGGAGAGACTGACGAACGCGGAATGGGGAATGCGGAATGGCGAATGACGAACATATTCTCGTGACCGGCGGGGCGGGGTTCCTGGGATCGCATCTGTGCGATCTGCTGCTTAGGAAGGGCCACAAGGTCACGGCGATGGATAATCTGCTAACGGGCAATATCGAGAACGTGGCGCATAACGTGGACAACGAGAAGTTCCGGTTCGTGAAGTACGACGTCACGAACTATCTCTACCTCGACGAGCCGGTGGATGCGATCTTCCACTTCGCGTCGCCTGCAAGCCCCATCGACTACGCGCAGTTTCCGATACCGACGCTGAAGGTGGGGTCGCTGGGGACGCACAAGACGCTGGGGCTGGCTGTGGCGCAGAAGGCGTCTTATCTGCTGGCGTCGACTTCGGAGGTGTACGGTGATCCGCTGGTGCACCCGCAGAAGGAAGATTATTGGGGCAACGTCAACCCCATTGGCCCGCGCGGGGTGTATGATGAGGCCAAGCGGTTCGCCGAGGCGCTGACGATGGCGTATCACAACGCGCATGGGGTCGATACGCGGATCGTGCGAATATTCAACACCTACGGCCCTCGTATGAGGCTCCACGACGGGCGCGTGGTGCCCACGATGATATATCAGGCGCTGAAGGGCGAGCCGCTGACCGTGTTCGGCGACGGCAGCCAGACGCGCAGTTTCTGCTACGTGGACGATGAGGTCGAGGGGATCTACCGATTGTATCGGTCGGGGTATAACGAGCCGGTCAACATCGGCAATCCGGATGAGATGACGGTGTTGGAGTTCACGCACCTGGTGAAGCGGCTGACGGACTCGTCCAGCGAGATCGTGTTCCGCCCGCTGCCCATCGACGACCCGTGCAAGCGCCAGCCCGATATCTCCAAAGCCAAGGCTCTGCTGGACTGGGAGCCGAAGGTGTCGCTCGAGCAAGGCCTCAAAGAAACGATAGCGTTTATCAAGACGAAGATATAGCTGAGAGCTCACAGCTATCAGCCATCAGCCATCAGCATCCAGCTATGAGCAACATTGCCATGCGGCCGGCGACTCCGGGGGATAGCGAGTTCGCGTACCGGGTGAAGCGCGCGGCGTTCAAGGAATACATCGAGCAGGTCTGGGAGTGGGACGAGGGCGAGCAGCGTCGGACCCACGAGCGACGGTTCGTCGGCGAGGGGTTTCGCATTGTCACTGTGGCCGGCGAGGACGTGGGGTTCATATCGGTTGACCCTGAACCGGACTGCGTGCACGTCCACCAGCTCTTCATCCTCCCCGAGTACCACAATAAGGGCATCGGCCGCGAGTGCATGCTGCGGGTGATGCAGGAGAAAAGGTGACAGACACCTTTTCTATTCGAGCTCAAAAAAGGTGTCTGTCACCTTTTTTGGGGGGGCGACCTCGCTGGCGGAGAACGAGCGGCCTGCCCAGGGCGTCTGATATCCTGGCGACGAACTCGTCGTTACCACACGGGAAGCCGCAGCGCGTGCGTAATCTGATCTTGTGGAGCATCTCTTCGTCCTCGGGCGATGCCAGCGCCTCGGCCCAGCCCTCAACGGCTCTGCCCCACTCAGTGCTGCTCTTGATGATCTTGCTGGGTCGCTTGCCGAGGTGGAACGCGGCGCTGCTCCAGAGGTAGTCCTCCGCCCTCTCGACAAGCCCTGCGCGAACGGGGTTGCGTTCTACGTATCTGACTGCGTTCCACAGGTGGGCATCGTCGAGCGCGGCGGAGAAGTAGCGGCCCTGCCAGAGGTGTCCGGCCCAATCGAAGGCCGCGTTGAGTGCGTCGGAGTGCCTCTTGTCCAGTATTCTCATGGTGTTGGCCATCGAGTCCAACCGGCGCGGGATCGCGACGATGTGGACGTGGTTCGGCATCAGACAGTAGGCAAGGATCTCGAGGCTGTAACGGTCGGCGTAGTCGCTCAACCACCCCAGGTACATTCGGTAGTCCCCGTCCGAGTAGAACACGTCCTGCTTGCGGTTGCCCCTCTGCGTCACGTGGTAGGGAACGTCGGCGACGATGACTCGAGCTGTTCTTGGCATGCAAGCATTGTATTGCCGGCGGGCAGAGTTGTCAAGACAAAAGGTGACAGACACCTTTTCTATTCGAGCTCAAAAAAGGTGTCTGTCACCTTTTTGGGTCCTCACAAGAGGAATGCGCCGCCGGAAGCGAGGGCGGTGATGCGGCGTTCGAGGAAGATCTGGCCGCCGTCGGAGACGGAGCCGGCGTGGTCCCTGCGCGTGACGGTGACTTCGGGAGCGGCGGCGCCGGCCTCGAGGGCGCGCCTGCGGGCGCGGGCGCGGGAGATCTCCACTGCCTTCTCGGTTGCCTTGTCCAGTGTGGTGAACTCGATGCGCTCGTCGGTGCCGTAGAGGACGTAGCTGGACGCGTGGCCGGGCCGGATAAGGATCTCCTCGCGGATGGCGATCTCGCTGCCTATCGCGCCGACGGCGTTGGCGACGTCGGCGTGCTCCGGGACCAGTATCTCCGCCTGCAGGTGCTTGCGCACCTCGGGCACGAGCGTCTGCGCCGGCGCGCCGATTGCGATTACCGGGCGGCGCAGGGTGATCGTCAGCCCCAGGCCGCGGCCTTCGTCGACAAACCCCTTGTCGAGCAGAAACTTCCAGTCTTCGGGCAGGTCGCGGAGCTTGCGGTTCTCCCACGTTACCTCGCGGCGGATGATCTCCTCGTAGAGCCGGCGGGTGACGGCCAGCATCGCGCGCTGCAGGATCTCTTCGGCGGGCGAGCCGTGCATCGCGGCGAAGATCTCCAGCGCGCGGCGGGATGCGTCGGCGTCCCAGCGAGTAAACGTGCCCGTGATGTGCAGGAGGTCGGTCGGGGTCAGACCGGCACGCTTGACCATGCCGCGTTTTTCCAGACGCGAAGTCGGCAGTAGGATGTGCGAGGGCAGCCCCATCTTGCGGGCGGCGTGAAGCACCGGCAGCGGGCCATCGGCGAGCAGGTCGATGAGGGTCTGCTCGCGGTCGGTGAGGCGCAAGGGTACCGAGTTGGAGAATACCAGCACGTCGAGGGCCGAAGCGTCCTGCATGCCCTGGAAACGGCGGGTCTCGAAGGAGTCCAGGAACTCGCGTACGCTTTCGTGCTCGTGCGCGAGAAACGCGAAGGGCAGGTTGCGCACGGGGCCGACCGTGATATCGCGGCTGGACGTGAAATCGATTCGGCTGTCGCCTCCCAGACCGGCGGTTGAGATCTCGGCCGCGTCGACGCCCATCGTCCACGATCCGATCCGCGCGCCGTCCTCGGAGACCGCGACGTGGCCGTTTTCAATGATCGCGCAGTCGGTGGTGGTGCCACCGATGTCGAGCACGAGCGCTTCCTGTAGTCCCGTGAGGATGCGGGCGCCGCTGACGCTGGCGGCGGGGCCGGAGAGGATCGTTTCGACCGGTCGCGCGCGGGCAATGCTCTCGTCCACCGGGGTGCCGTCGCCCTTTACGACCATCAGCTTGCCCGGGACGTGGAAGTCCGCGAGCGCGGCGTGGACGGAGTCGATCAGCGAGCGAATCACCGGGATCAGCGCGGCATTTGCGACGGCGGTCTGGGCGGCGTGGAGGCTGTTGATGCGGCGGCTGACCTCGTGCGCGCAGATGATCGGGGCCTCGGTGATCTCTGCGGCGATCTCGCGCGCGCGATTGGCCAGCGCGGGGTTGCGGATGGTCGCGTAGCCGGCGATTACCAGCGCGGCGCAGTGCTCCTCATCGATGAGCTTCTTAACGGCGGCGCGGCAGGCGTCTTCGGCGAGCGGCGTGATGACCTCGCCGGTGATGGCGACCGCGCCGGGGACGTTGACGAGCGGGCTGTGGCCGACCTCGTCCTCGGTCCAGTCCCAAGGTGAAAGCGCGATCATTCCGACTTTCTGCGCTCGGCCCTCGACGACGGAGTTGGTGGCGAGGGTGGTCGAGAGGCTCGTGACCTGGACTCGACGCAGGAGATGAGCAGGCATCTGGGCGAGCGCGCCGCGGATGCCCTCGACGAGGTTGTGGTAGGTGGTAAGCGATTTGGCCTTGGCGAGGACCGTGCGCTCGCCAAGGTCGTAGATGACCGCGTCGGTGTAGGTCCCGCCCGCGTCGATTCCGAGGCCGATGCCGGCGGAGGACTTCGCGCCCTCGCTTTGCTCAATGACGACCTCCGCGTCGGAGATGCGGCCGCGCTGGTCGTCGTCGATAGCAACTGCGGCGAGAATCTTGTCGTCGCCGGTCGATACCGATCGGCTGTGCGGCGGCAGGACGAAGATGCGGTCGTCTGTCCAGTCGCCCGCGAGTATGCCGCGCAGAAGATCCGTGTCGCCGGGTATGACCTCGTGGGTCCAGTCGAACGCCTCGGCCATGCCGCGGGTGAACTCGACTTCGGCTTCCTCGCCGGGCAGGCCCATGTGGATGTAGGCCGCGCGGGAGTAGTGCTGCCGCCAGCGCTCCATGAACGCGACCACGTGCTCGGCGTTGTCCTTGCCGAAGCGGGCGGCGAGGGACCTGAAGTCGGGGTGCTTGTCCCAACCTTCGCGGGTGAAGTTGGTGTAGAACTCCGAGGCCTCGCGGTTGTTGGGATTGATCTTCATCTTGATCCAGCCGAGCGTGTGGTAGAACGTGCCGGGGTTTGCCGAGAACTGCCGCAGATACGCGTCGTGCGAGCCCAGGAAGAGGGTGATGCAGTCGTGCGCGCGCGGGATCACGACGGGGATCTCCCGGCTGACGAGGTTCGCGGTGCCGCGGCCGCACAGGCCGTAGAGCAGGATCACGGCGTCGAAGCTGCCCTCGCGGGACGCGGCGTCGATCTCGGTCTGGACCAGAAGCCGAAGATCGTTCGGGCGCGAGTGCAGCCCGGCGTCGAGAGTCTGGACGGTGATATCGTTCGGGGACTCGGCGGCGAGGTGCTCCAGATACGGCTCGAATACGCCGCAGGCGATGACTTTGTATTTCAACGGCAACGCTCCGGTGGATTGGATTGCTTTATTCTACCAGAATCTTCGATATGCTCGTTCCTCGCTGCTCAGGGCTAGCGGGGTGCGAACAGAGTTGCATTCGACTGAAAAAGGTGACAGACACCTTTTTGCTTTGTGCTCAAAAAAGGTGTCTGTCACCTTTTTGGTTCATAGGAAGAATCCCAGCAGCGCGCCGAGTGCCACGCTGCCGCCTTTGCCGGACGGGCGGAACATCAGCCAGTAGGAGAAGCAGTGGCTGAGCATGGCCGCGACCGCCACGAGCGCGACTATCGGCAGCGAGAGGCCCGCGGCTGTGGCGAAGTGGACCGGGATGAAGCCCTTGGCCATGTTGAGCGCGATGACAAGCACGAGGCCGGGCCAGCCGGCGGCGCGGAGGATGGTGTCGGTGGTTACCCCCGCGTCGCGAGCCAGCCCGGCCTTGCGAAGGCTGAGCACGATGTGTCCGAACGGTATGGACCCCAGCAGGACAGCCAGGGCAAGCATTTGAGCGATCTTCACTCTGTCTTGTTAGACCCGATGCGGAATGAACCCTCCACGTGATCGCCCGCGGACATGTTCAGGTATAGGTCCGTCACGGCGTTGGTGCTGATGTCGTTTGGCGGGCTGCACTGCTGGTTGACGACCAGTTCATACCCGTTCGGTGTGATGCCGGCGCGGACGCCTCCGGTGGTCTTCTTTGCGTCGCCCGAGGATGCAGTGTTGTCGAGCTCAACGCGCAAGCCGCGGCCTTTGGCGTCGGTGAGGGTGGCCCAGTTGCAGTCGTACTTGGTCGAGACGAAGTCGAAGGCGTCCGGGCGGGTGATCTTGGTCACGTGGACATTGGCCGTGTCCGGGAGCGCGGTGCCGGTCGGGCGGCCTATGTGGGTCTTGGGATAGTAAGACCACAGGGCGCTGCGGTCCCAAGAGAAGCGATCGAACTGCTTTGGCATGTCGAATACCCAGCCGACCTGCTCGACGTTTGCCTTCGCGCCTTTCCAGTCGATACGATAGCTGAACTTGCCGTTGGCGAATTCGGCGCGGACGTGCGCGGCGATCTGGTTGGGATCGGGCACGACAGCCTTGGGGTTGTGGGCGAAGCCGTCGAGCGCAGGCGTGATCTGCTCGTCGCTGAGCACCACGTCGGCGTCAAGGGAGCGCACGTCCTTAAGCAGGCGCGTCGATAGGTCCTGCGCGCTTGGGGGCTCCGTGGTGACGTTGATTAGCTTGCCGTAGAACCGGTAGGCGCGCAGCCAGGACGCGGAATCGCCGTTGGTGGTCTTCGCGTCGAGATTCAGCCTGGGGAAGAGCAGGCCATCGGGCAGCGCGGCGAGCATGCGGTTGGGCGCGGGCTTGGGTTTCGCGAGTTGGCATTGATAGGTGGCTACGTTCCAGCCGCGCGGGTCGTCGAAGCTTATCAGCAGGGCATCCGCGTTCGTGGCAGATCTGGGCAACCTGAGAGCGACCTTGCCGGTGGTGCGCGGGGCGAGAGCGAGATGGGCCTGGCCCTTCTGGATCGTCTTGCCGGCCTTGAGCAGCTGCCAGTTGGCGCGCAGTTCGGAGAGGTTCGTAAATGAGTAGCGGTTAGTGACGTGCAGAACCGCGGTGCCTGGCATGGACTTGAGATCGACGTTCGGCGCGACGCTGACCGGCGCGTAGGCCATCTTGACGTGGTAGTAGTCCGGGCGCGGGTTGCGGAACGCGTCCACGAGGCCCTTTGTCTTGACGTAGTTGATGCCGGTGACGGCGTCGAAGCGGTAGAGCTTGGTCGGGCACTTGTCGGCGACCGCGCGGTCCTGCCACTCCCAGAGGAACAGGCCGGGGATGCCGGCGTTCTTCCACACCACGTCGAAGGATCGTTTGATGACCTGCGCCCAGATATCGAGCGCGCCCCAATCGGCAGCCATTCGCACGTCCCAGACGTTGGGATCCTCAAGGTAGATGGCGGGCCATTTCGCGCGGCGCCGGGCGTCATCGGCGTTGGCCTGCATCTTCTCGGGCGGCGTGTAGTGGTCGTCGTCGAACTCAACGTTGTTGACATCCGCGCGGATGCACGAGACCAGGCGCGGGCGAGTGGGATCGAGCTGCTTTACGAGATCGGCGACGGTGCGCAGATTCTTACCCTGCTTGTTCTCGTTGCCCACTGCCCAGATGATGATGCTGGGATGGTTCTTGTCGCGCGCGATGGTCTCGCGGGCGCGCTGGGTGAAGGCTGGCGCGAGCGCGTCGGTGTCGGTCGGGCACCAGCAGTACGGCAGCTCATCGGCGACGTAGAAGCCCATCTCGTCGCAGAGATCGTAGAAGCCTGAGCCGTAGGGGTAATGGGACGTGCGGATGGCGTTGATGTTGGCGGCCTTCATCAGGGTCAGGTCCTTGCGCCAGAGCTTCTCGCCGACGGCCGTCCCGTCCTCGGCCGATACGTCGTGCCGGCAGATGCCCGCGAGCTTGATCGGAACGCCGTTGACCAGCAGGATGCCGTTCTTGATCGTGATCTCGCGGATACCGAACTTGCGGGTGACCTGCTCGACGGGCTGGCCCGGGCAGAAGAGTGAAACGGTCAGCGGATACAGGTTCGGATGCTCGGCGCTCCACAGGCGGGGCTTGTCGCACACCCACGTTAGCTCGGCGCGGCCGTCCTTGACAGCGGTCCGCGCGAGGTCCAGGCCATCGAGTATGTGCCATCCGACCGTGGCGGAGTCCGCGGCGGGGCCGGTGACATCCACGATCACCTTGACCTCGGCCTTGCCCTGCGGCAGGAGGCGGGTCTGGATCGTGAGGTCGGATATGTGCGTTGTGGGCACGGCGAATAGCGTGACGGGGCGGTAGATGCCGCCAAGGAAGTAGTAGTCGCCGGAGTCGAGGTCGGAGGACTGCGTCTTCTTGGTGACGCGGATGGCCAGCAGGTTGCGCTCGCCGAACCTGGCGGCGTCGGTGAGATCGGCCTGCCAGGCGGTCCAGCCGCTTTCATGGTAGTTGGAGCGGCCCCAGCTCGGTTCGGTGACGGGCACGGGCCGTCCGTTGAGCCATATCTCGGCCCCGTTTTGGACGCCGTCGAAGTTGACCAATACTCTGCGCCCGGCCCAGCTTGCGGGGATTTCGATCCACTTGCGGTAGTCGCCTGCCGCTTCGTCCGGCTGCCAGTAGGTGGCGGGCGAGTAACCGGCCATCTCCCAGTTGCCGGGGACGGCAAGGTCGTGCCAGTCGGCGTTCTCGGAGTAGTCGAGGGTGTAGAAGGTCTCCGGGCCGCCCTTTTCGAGCGTGAACCGCCACTGGCCGTTCAGCGAGACGACGCTGTCCGTGGGAACCGGCACGGCCATTGCGGATGCGCTCAGGAGCAGCACGGCGGCTAGTGTGCAGATGTGTTTGCTGATGCTCACTGTCGGACCTCCTTGCTGGAGCCGATGCTGAACTCGCCTTCGACGCAGTCGCCAGGCGAGAGCCGCAGGTAGAGATCGGGCACGATGTCGGTGCTGATATCGCGCGGCGGGCTGCACTGCTTGTTGATGATCAATTCGTGGCCGTCTTCGGTGATGCCGGCGCGGACGTGCTCCCGCGAATCCGCTGGGAACTCGATCCTGAGTCCGTCGCCTTTCGCGTCTGTTAGGGCGGCCCAGTTGCAGTTGTACTTGGTCGACACGAAGTCGAACACGTCCGGGCGGGTCACTTTCGTGAGCGGCGCGTCGGCCGAGTCCGGCAGCGCGGTGCCGGTGGGTCGGCCTATGTGAGTGTCGGGGTAGACCGACCACAGAGCATTGCGATCCCACGAGAAGCGGTCGTATTGCTTGGGCATCTCGAACGCCCAGCCAAGCTCCTCGATGTCCGCCTGCTCTCCGGTCCAGTCGATGTGGTAAGTGAACTTGCCGTTGGCGAGGTGGGCGCGCGCGTGTCCGACGACTGCACCGACCTTGGGGAGACTAACCTTCGCCCTCTGCTCGTCGGTTGGCGCGGGGCTTTCGGGCACGATGGTGTTCTCCGCGCAGACGATGTCGGCGTCAACGGTCATCTCGCCGCTGACGACATGGACGTTCTCGAGCTTATAGCGGGACCGGTAGACCCTGTGCCAGGTGGCAGGATCGCTCACCGTGATCGTGGACGTGAAATTGAGCCGGATTCTCGATACGGCGTCCGGCAGTCCGGGGCTCATAGCCGCTGCCGACTGTGGCGGAGTGAGGACGAACTGATGACTCACGACGTGCCAGCCGCGGGGGTCCTCGAAGTCGATGCGAAGGGCGTCCGCATCGGTCTGGGGCAACTCGATTTCGAGCTTGCCGGTGGCTAGAGGCGCGAGGCTGAAGACGGCGTCGCCGAATGCGACCTGTTCGCCGGATTTGAGCAGATGCCAGGTGGCAGTGAGCTCGGAGAGGTCCATGAATGAGTAGCGGTTGGACACGTCGAGAATGGCCGTGCCCGGTTTGGACGCGAGATCGAGCTCGGGGTTGATCTGGACAGGCGACTGCGACATCTTGACATGGTAGTAGTCCGGGCGGACGTTGCGGTAGGCGTCCACGAGGCCCTTGACCTTGACGTAGTTGATGCCGGTGGCGGCGTCAAACTGGTAGAGCTTGGTCGGGCACTTGTCGGCGACGGCGCGGTCCTGCCACTCCCAGAGATACAGGCCGCATATGCCGTCCTCGGCCCATACGACGTCCCAACTGCGTTTGATCACATCGGCCCAGATGTCGAGCGCGCCGTAGTCGGCGGCAAAGCGGATATCCCAGACGTTGGGGTTCTCTGTGTAGATCATCGGCCACTTGGCACGGCGCTCTTCGTCGTCCGCAGCTTCCTGCATCTTCTCGGGCGGGGTGTAGTGCCTGTCGTCGAACTCGACGCCGTAGCGGTCCGCCGGCTGCTCGGAGACGAGGCGGGGGCGGGTGTCGTCGAGCTGCTTGACGATGTCCGCGACGACTTGGAGGTTCTTGCCGGGTCTGTTCTCGTTGCCGATGCCCCAGATGACGACGCAGGCGTGGTTCTTGTCGCGTGCGATTGTCTCGCGAGCGCGCTGTGCGAAGGCAGGGGTGAGCTCGTCTGTGTCGGTCGGGCACCAGCAGTAGGGCAGCTCGTCGATGACGTAAAAGCCCATTTCATCGCACATGTCGTAGAAGCCGGCGCCGTAGGGGTAGTGCGAGGTGCGGACGGAGTTGATGTTGGCGTTCTTCATCAGCGTCAGATCCTTGCGCCACAGCTCCTCGCCAACGGCCGTGCCTTCGTCCGCAGAGACGTCGTGGCGGCAGATGCCTACGAGCTTGACGGGGACGCCGTTGACGAGGAAGATGCCGTCCTTGATGGTGACCTCGCGGATGCCGATGCGGCGCTCGACACGCTCCGTGACGTTGCCGGCGGAGTCCTTGAGGGCGACCTCGAGGTCGTAGAGGTTGGGGTGCTCCGCGGACCAGAGGCGCGGCTCCGGAACCATCATGCTGAACTCGGCGCGACCGTCCTCGGCTGTCTTGTCGACAGCATCGAAGCCTTCGAGGCGAACGGCGACTGTGGGTTGGCCTTCGGAAACATCTACGGTCACTTTGAGCTCCGCGCCGCCGTCGGGAAGGAGATGGGTCTTGACGGTGAGGTCGGAGATGTGGGTCTTCGGGACCGCAAAGAGCGTGACGGGGCGGTAGATGCCGCCGAGGAAGTAGTAGTCGCCGGAGTCGAGAGTGGCCGATTGGTTGTTCTTGGTGACGCGCAGGGCGAGCAGATTGCGTTCGCCGAACTCGGCCGCGTCGGTTAGGTCGGCCTGCCATGCGGTCCAGCCGCTTTCGTGGTAGTTGGAGCGGCCCCAGCTCGGTTCGGTGACGGGAACGGGCTGGCCGTTGAGCCAGATCTCGGTCGCGTTCTGGACACCGTCGAAGTTGATCTTAACCGCGCGGCCCGCCCAGTCTGCGGGGATGTCGATCCATGTGCGGTAGAACGCCGAAGCATTGTCCGGGTGCCAGTAGGTGGCGGGGGAGTAGCCCGCCATCTCCCAGTTGCCGGGCACGTCGAGGTCGTGCCAGTCCGCGTTCTCGGCGTAGTCGGTCTTGTAGAACGGCTCGAAAGCTGCCGGGATGTTCAGCTCGATTGCCTGCCGTTCGGTAGCGCCGGCGTTCAGAGTGTGCCCCTGTTCGAGCTTGAATCGCCATTTGCCGTTGAGCGAGACAGAGAAGCCGGCGTCTGCCGGAATCAGCGAATACATTGTTGGATAACCCCCCATCAAGCGCGGTGTGTTCTCATATAAGACTAATGTAGAATTGTACGCCTTCGCGGGATTACCCTCCTGCAAAGAAGGGGGACCGATACTTGGCTGTTTCGTGCGAGAAGAGAGGATGCGTCCCTTCTTCAGAGGTCGAGGCGGTAGCGGCAGCTCTCGCGGTCGCCGAGTTCGTAGAGCTCGGAGTTGAGCGGCACGCGAACTATGTTGACCAGCTTGCCCCCGAGGCGCTCGATGGTGCGGCGGGAGGCGATGTTGGTGGGGTTGCACATTATCCAGACCGGGTTCTGGCCGTGGGCTTTGGCGATCGGCAGGACGAGGCGGCAGGCGCGCTCGGCGTAGTGACGCCCGCGGAATTCGGGCTCGACCGCGTAGCCGATGTGCCCGCAGAAGCCGACGACCTTGTTGTTGTCGCCGATGCGGAGGCTGAGCCGACCGGCCTTCCGCCGACCCGCATCTCAAAGGAGTAGTCGGGCAGATAAGCGCGTGAAGGGTCGGCGCGCGTGGTCTTAACGAGAACCACCTCGAGTTCGCCATCTGTAAGTGGGCCGGGGACGGTAAATCGGAAATCGGGCATGCTGGTTCTCCTCCGCGTGGCGGGTATGCCGCCGACGAACTGACCGCTGCATCTGGATGCTGAATCAAGTGCAGCACGACGTGACTGTGCTATGCTTTGACTCGTTTGGCGGCGCGGAGCTTGTAAGCGGCGTCCGCGATCACTCCGCCGAGGATCACGACCCCTATTACCGCCCATTCCCATTCGGTGTTCACGCCGAGGAGGTTGATGCCGTTATACATGACTTTGATCAGCGCCGCGCCTACTATCACTCCCAGCACGCTGCCTTCGCCGCCACTGAGGCTGCATCCGCCCAGGACCGCGGCGGCAATGGCCCACAGCTCATACATAAGGGCGCTGGACGCCGGCTGGCACTCTCCATTGTAGCTGAGTTCCACCACGCCCGCGATCCCGGCAAGCACCGCACAGATAACGTAGGCCAGTATCCGGACTCTATTGACCTTGATGCCGGAGTAGCGCACGGCGTCCTCGTTGCGGCCGATCGCGTAGAGGTAGCGGCCGTAAACGGTGAAGTTCATCATAAAGCCGAGGATCAGCGCGAGGCCGATCAGAATCCAGAACGAGATCGGCATCCACAGGAACGAGCCATTGCCGAGCTGCTTGAAGGCCTGGCAGCCCTGCAGCGACTGGGTCACACCGCCGGATATGCCGCGCGACAAACCGCGCAGGAGCAATAGGGACGCGAGAGTCGCCAGGAACGGCTGCAACTTGAACTTGCCGATAAGAAATGCGTGCCACAACCCCAGCAGAGCGCACACCATGATTACCAGTCCGCTCGCCACCCACGGGTTCCAGCCGCTCCCGACCAGCATCGCCACTGATACTCCCACGATCGCCATCACGGAGCCTACGGAGAGGTCGATGCCGCCCGAGAGGATCACTATGCCCGCACCGAGCGCGTAGATGCCGAGAAGGCCGATGCGCTGCAGCAAGTTGTGGAGGTTGCCGGCCGACAGAAATGCCTGCCCCTCGAACACCGAAATCGCGATTATCAACGCCACCAGCAGCAGCGTCATTCCCAGTAGCTTCTTCACGTGCGCGCGCCTCCGGTTGCCAGATGCATTATGCTTTCCTCGGTGATCTCCCCGCGGGCGAGGATGCCGGTGCAGCGGCCCTCGTGCATCACGAGCACGCGGTCGGCCAGGCCCATGATCTCCTCCATCTCGCTGGAGACCATGATAACGCCCATGCCGTCGTCGGCGAGTTCGCGGATGAGCCTGTAGATCTCGCTTTTCGAGCCGACGTCGATCCCGCGGGTGGGTTCATCGAGGATCAGTATCTTCGGATTGGTGCCCAGCCACTTCGCCAGCGCCACTTTCTGCTGGTTGCCGCCGGATAGGAACTGCACCATCTGGGCAAGGCCGGGGGTCTTGATGTCGAGCTTGTCAACGAGTTCGGTTGCGACTTGCGTCTCTCTCGCGCGGTCCATGAACGGCGGGTTGTAGCGGCCGATGGAGGAGAGCGTGATGTTCTCGACCACAGACATCTCGAGAATCACGCCGAGGGCCTTGCGGTCCTCGGGGACAAGGCCCATACCGCAGCGGATCGCGTCCGCAGGGTCGCAAATGACCGCCGGCTCGTCTTCGATGCGGATTTCGCCGCCCACCGCTGGCTCGATTCCGAAAAGTGACTGCACGAGCTCGGTGCGTCCCGCGCCGACAAGGCCGGCGATGCCGAGTATCTCACCGGAGTGCAGGTCGAAGGATATGGGGGCCTTTCCGCCCGCGTAGACAAGGCTGCGCACCGATAGCACGGTCTCGGATTCGCCCCGTTCGTGGTGTTCCGGGAAGAAGCGGGCGATGTCGCGGCCGACCATCAGCCTGACCATCTCGTCGCGGCAGATGCGCTCGCGCTCGATCTCGCCGACACGCTCGCCGTCCCGGAGCACGATCACCCTGTCGCACATTTCCTCGACTTCGCCGAGCCGGTGGGAGATGTAGATCATCGAGACACCAGCCTGCTTGAGTGCGCGCATCACCTCGAAAAGCTTCGCGGCTTCGGCGGGCGAGAGCGAGCTGGTGGGCTCATCGAGGACGAGGACCCGCGCGTCCACCGAAAGCGCCTTCGCGATCTCCACGAGCTGCTGCTCGCCCGGCGAGAGCTTCTCGACGAGCGTGGTCAGCGGCGCCGCGATGCCGACGCGGCCGGCCAGCTCGGCTGCGCGAGAACGGAGCGTCTTCGTGTCAACCACGCCGAAACTGCGCGGCTCGCGGCCGAGGAAGATGTTGGATGCGATGTCGAGGTTGGGGGCGAGATTGAGTTCCTGGTAGATCACGGATACGCCCAGCGCGATCGCGTCTTGCACGTCCGATATATAGGCTCTGGCGCCCGCGAAGGTGATCTCGCCTGAATCTGCGGGATAGTCTCCGCCGAGTATGCGCATCAGCGTCGATTTGCCGGCGCCGTTCTCGCCGATCAGCCCGAGAATCTCACCGTGGCCGAGGTCGAGATCGACGCTGTTGAGCGCGAGCACGCCGGGGAAGCGCTTGGTTATGCCGTTCATCGATAGCAGCGGGACTGCGGTCGCCGACTTCATGCGTCAATTCTAACATGTCCGTCGGCCGAAACGGAATAGCCGGCGGGTAGTGCGGATTGATGATGAGCTATGGCGTCCCAGCGACGACAAAAAAGGTGACAGACACCTTTTTAGTGCGTGCTCAAAAAAGGTGTCTGTCACCTTTTTGAGCGCTTGGCGGCAAGCAGGAGGGTGGCGTTGGCACCGGGTGGGTCGGCGCGACGGATGTCGGTGAAGCCGGCGTCGCTGAACCAGGCGCGGATCTCGCTTTCAGTAAATGTGTCGCCTGCCTTTGTGCCGACGAGCATGTTCAGCGCGAACAGGACCGCCCAAGGTGGAGACGTGCGGCACTCGTCGATCACGAACTCCTGCACCACTATCTGCCCGCCGGGCTTGAGCGCGCGGCAGGCGCGCCTGATGAGCTCTGCATTCTCGGCGGGACTGTTGGAGTGCAGGATGTGGGACATGAACGCGAGGTCGAAGTCGCGACCCAGTTCGTCCTTGGTGAAGTCGCCGGTGACAGTGGAGATGCGGTCGGAAAGGCCGGCCTCGGCGGCGTAGTGTTGGGTTAGTGGGACGACGTCGGGCTGGTCGAAGACGACGGCCGTGATATCCGGATTCGCGCGGCAGAATGCGATCGAATAGGCACCGCTTCCGCCTCCGACGTCGATAACGCGGCGAACTCCCGTGAGGTCGAGCTCGGGCAGGATGTGCTCGGCGTTGCGGCTCGCGTTGAAGTGCATGGCGGCGATGAAAGGCTTGACGTAGCGGTCACGCGACTCGTCGTCACGCTTCACGACCGACGTGCCCGCGCGGACGGCGTCGGTTAGGGTGGACCAGGTGTGCCAGAGGCTGCTGGTGTGGCCGAGCGCGCCTCCGACGTAGCCGGGCCTTCCGGGAACGAGGAACTCGCGCGCCTCGGGCGAGTTCGAGAACTGGCCGCCGTCCTTAGTGAGCAAACCGAGCACGACAAGCGCGTTCATCAACCGGTCCGTCGCGCGAGGGTCCGCGCCGATCCTGGCTGCTACGTCGGCGGACGTAAGGGTGTCGTCGCCGATCGCGCCGAACACGCCGAGTTCCGCTCCCGTGAGCAGGATCCTGCTCTCCTGGAACGCGCGGGCCATTTCGAGTATTCTGTTCGGGCCTTCTGCCATTGTCGCACCTCCGTATAGACCCTGAACTCTCGTGGATTCTGCGAATCCACTGACGTTCCGAAGGAATCAAGTTCAGGGTGACGCGTCGTTCTGAACCCTGAATCAAGTTCGGGGTGACATGGTGTTCATTCGCGTCTGTGGGTCGTTTGACCTTTGCAGGAATACCCCGCTGGGGCGTTGGAGTATCAAGTATCTGCTGCCGGAGGAGTTCGCTTGGTCGTTCCCGTTGCTCTCGCTATCGTGCTTTCGTTTGCGTGTGCCGCGCAGGCGGCGCTGAACGTGCCCGCCGACCTCAAGGCGCCCGCTGACGACGGCATCTGGGTTCGCCCCGCGGGCGGCGTGTCGCAGCCGATCATCGGATTCAAGGATGGGATTCGGATCGGTCTGTGGCCAACGGGCGGACCGCGCGGGCTGATCCGGATCTTCGCGCCGTACGTGTTTCCGGGGTATTCCGAGACGCTGATCAACTTCGTGGCGGTGGAGCCGATCGTCAAAGGCCGCAGGAGCCTCTCGGAGCTGGAGCATAGTGCGCTGGATGATACGCAGGGTAAGCGGATGTGGTTTTCCGACGACGTGAGCGAGTCCCCGAAGCCTGGGGCGCCGTGGGATTGTCCCAGGGGCAAGACCGGCGCGATCAAGGTCGGCGGCAAGGACGTGCGGACGCTGAGTATAGCGATCAACGTCGAGACGCTCGACAACGGCGCGAAGCCCATAGTGGTGGCGAGCTTCAGAGAGGACAGGCCCAACGAGGTCGGGTTCAGGGTGTCTGCGGCCAAGGACACCGCGGAGATGGAGTCGTGCGTGCTGACCGCGACCATGGGCAACTACTCGCGCTCTCGGCTGCTGTGGCTCAAAGATGAGGTCGTGGACAGCCGCAAGCTCTGGCCGGACTACAAGGGCACGGACTTCGTGGGCACGCCCGACTACCCGATGGAGCGGATGCTCGCCGACAAGGATGGCGCGCTGACCGTCGCCATCACCTCAAACGAGAGCGACTTGAGCGCGGTAGAGATGCCCAGGGGCGGGTGGGATTACGCGGGCAAGGTGTGTACGCAGTACTGGCGGAAGTATCCGGGGACCGTCAGCAAGCCGATGGTTGTGCGCGTGAACGGCAGGGCTGCGTATTGGGGCAGCCACGCGCCGATTCCGGGTGGAGTCGCGTTCGAGAACTTCGAGCTTATCGAGAAATACGTGCCGGGCGTGGAGTCCGCGTTCGGCGTGACACTGAAGACACCGAAAGATATGGGATGGAAGATAGAGGCGAAATGAGAAAGCAGTGTTTTGATCTTTCCGGGTTGGATTGGCAGCTTACGGGTTGGGCGCCTGAGTTCTGGCGTCTGCACCACACGATGGAGATAGGGGCGTCGCCGAACGCCGAAGTGCGGCCGGTGCGCGCGAAGGTGCCGGGGTCGGTGCAGTATTCGCTGCGTGAGGCCGGCGTGATCCCCGACTGGAACTACGGCATGAACTACCGCCAATGCGAGTGGGTGGAGAACCGGCACTGGGTCTACGACGTCGCGCTGCCGGACGAGATATTCGCGCAGGGCAAGACGTTCCGGCTTAATTGCCAGGGGCTCGATTATAAGGGCATAGTGTTTGTGAACGGGCACGAAGCCGGCGAGTTTGTTGGCACGCATGTCCCGCACACGTTCGATATTACGCCGTTCGTCAACGAGAGCGCCAACAGGCTGTCGATCGTATTCGAGTGCGCGCCGCGCTGGCTGGGGCAGTTCGGGCTGACCTCCACAATGAAGGAGTGGAAGCCGCGGTTCAACTACTCCTGGGACTGGGTGTGCAGGCTGGTGCAGCTCGGGATATCGGGGTCGATATCGATAGAGGCCACGGATGGCGCGGAGATCGAGAGCTTCAGGTGCGTGGCGGACGCGGACACGCTCAGGATGTGGGGAAAAGCGGCCGGCGGGCACGCGATCAAGCTGCTGCTTACGAGAAACGGCGAGTTCGTATGTGAGGAGGTCATCGCGAAGTCGGGCGAGTTCGACGCGACCTGGTACGATCTCGACGTCGAGATGTGGAACCCCAATATGCTTGGCGAGCAGCCGCTCTATGACATGACGTGTACGCTTGTCGGCGAGGACGGCGATCTGGACTCGGTGACGAAGCGTGTGGGATTCAGGCACGTCGAGTGGCAGCAGTGTGAGGGCGCGCCGGATGTCGCGGACCCGTGGATATGCGTGGTGAACGGGACACCGACGTTCCTGCAAGGCGCGAACTGGGTGCCCATTCGGCCGAATTTCGCGGACGTGAGCGAGGCGGACTACCGCAAGCGGCTGGAGCTGTATAAGGACCTCGGCTGCAACATGCTGCGCGTGTGGGGCGGGGCTTCGCTGGAAACTGAGACGTTCTATAACATCTGCGACGAGCTGGGCCTGATGGTGTGGCAGGAGTTCCCGCTGTCGAGTTCGGGCGCGGAGAACTGGCCGCCCGAGGATGAGAAGTCGATCGCGGAGCAGAGCGAGATCGCGCTGTCCTACATAGAGCGCAGGCAGCATCACGCGTCGCTTGTGATCTGGTGCGGCGGGAACGAGCTGATGGGCGCGTTCGACGGCGGCAAGGTGGGAATGGAGAAGCCGGTGGACCTGTCACATCCGCTTATCGCGCGGTTCGCGGAGATCGTGCTGCGTGAGGACTCCACCCGTCGGTTCCTGCCCACCTCCGCCAGTGGGCCCACCAACTACGCGCACCCGCACGAGTACGGCAAGGGCATACATTGGGATGTCCATGGGCCGTGGAAGGCGGCGGGAGCTCTGGAGCCGGAATGGGTGGAGTATTGGGCCGGTGACGACTCGCTGTTCCGCTCCGAGACGGGCAGCCCGGGCGCGGCTCCTGTAGACCTGATCCGGCGCTACGCGGGTGGGCTCGACCCGATGCCTGCGACGTGGGACAATCCGCTGTGGTACAGGCACACGACGTGGTGGGTGGAGTGGCCGCAGTTCGTGAATGAGGTGGGCCGCGAGCCGGAGAGCCTGGAGGAGTATGTGGATTGGAGTCAGGCGCGACAGGCGAAGGCGCTGACAATCGCGGTGAAGGCGTGCAAGGATCGGTTCCCGCGCTGCGGGGGAATACTGCTTTGGATGGGACACGACTGCTTCCCGTGCTTCGCGAACACGTCGATTATCGACTTCGAGGGCAACCCGAAACCGGCCGCGCTCGCGCTGCGGGAGATATGGCGGGGGTAGTAGAATCGCGGAAGTGCGGAAGGGTTCGGAGACGCGGAAAAGAGCAGAAGCATTATTCCGATCTCCGCGCCTCCGCGTCTTCGGCGTCTCCGCGATTCCGGCGGGAGACAGAGGAGACGGATATGCAGGATCTGCAGAAGGTGAAGTCGCTGGCGCGGGATCTGCGGGACGGGAAGGAGTTCCCCAGGAGCCCGCGGGAGACGCTGGCGGACTATGCGTTAGCGGCGCGCGTGGTGGACAAGTGCCGTGCGGAGTTGGTCGGGTGGCAAGGCGAGTATCACGCCAATTGCGGCCTTGACGTACACTGGCTGGAGTTCGCCGGCATAGACTTCGATGAGCTGCGCGATATCATAGCCACCGGCGCGACCGACGATGAGATCGCCGATTGGATACGCGCGCACGCGAAGCAGAAGTCTCGCGAGGAAGTGATCGTGTGGAGCAACAGGCTCCGGGACACGCGCCTCAGCGAGCTGCCCGTGGAGACGCAGGTCTTCATGGAGGACTACATCAAGAGCGTCATCCCACCCGGCAGGGTCATATACCACTGGTTCGATGTATACGATATTGAGGAGCAACGGCTCTAAGAAAAGGTGACAGACACCTTTTGCATTCGTGCTCAGAAAAGGTGTCTGTCACCTTTTTCACTAGGACGAGGGGATCATCGCGCCGCTGAAGCAGGCTCCGGTGAGCCGCGAACGGATCGATTCCGAGTTGGTCCCTCGCATCAACGAGCTTATCACCGAGGCGTTTCATCTCGGGTTGTCGCGCGAGGAGTTCGGGAGGCTGGTCGAGCAGCTTCTGGAAAGCAAAGGTGACGGAGGTGACGCGCGATGAGGCCGAAGATGGTCCATCCGCTGTGGGTGCATATTCCAGCCGTGGCGGTGATTGCAGGGACGGTCGCGTACAGCGTGGTCCACGGGCGGGTCAGCAGCGAAGTTGCCGTGCTGGCGGTGATGAGCGTCTTCTACATCGGCCTGTCGGTGCTTGGCGATGAGCTTTGGGCGCGGCAGGAAACACGAAAGACGTTCAACTGGCTGTCTCTGTTCGATGAGGCGTTGGCGGGCTTTCTGGCGGGAACCATTATCAGTTCACCAGGCGACACTGCGCTGTGGCTGATGCCCGTGTGTGCGGTTGCGGCGGGTGCCATACTTGAGCTTGCGCGGACGTACCGGCCCTTTGAGCAGAGGATCGTCCACGAAGACACCTCCGCCTTGGACCAGCAGATTCGCGAGTCCAGGGCGGTCGGCAGGCCGTGGCTCTACTGCGACGTGCAGAATCCCTGGTGGATGAACGTGATCGCCGTGGTGAGCGGTGTTTGGCTGGTGGTGGCGGGCGTTACGACATACCGAGACGCGGCATGGCTAGCGGCCGTCTTGCTGGCGATTGCCGCGTTTCTGTTCGGGCTCTACGGCGGCTTGAGGACGTGCGTGACCTCGGATGGGGTGGAGGTCAGGATGGGAATATTCAGGATGCTGCGTATCCGCACAGCCGATATCGCGACCGCCGAACTGCATACGTTCTCTCCGCTGCGCGAGTTCGGGGGCTACGGGATCAGGTACGGCAAGGGGATCAAAGCGTTCTTCCTGCGAGGAAACCGCGGGGTGCTGATCACGACGCTGTCCGGCAGGAAGTATTTGATCGGGTCCGACCACCCGGAGCGGTTGGCGGCGGCGATATGTGCAGTCATAGAGCAACAAATTCGCTGAAGCGGGCGTCTATGCTATAGGTCCAAAGGAATGTGGCGAGTCACGGCGAATATGTCTCCGAACTCATAGACAAGAGGAGTCAAGATCAGATGAGAACGAGAGTGCTCGTGTTTGCGTGCTTGTTGCTGGCGATCGCGACGGCGGCCATTGCGGCTGAGAAGGTCGATCCGGCGGCGGTCAAGCCGGATCCCTCGAAGGTGTCGCTGGCGGCGTCGGACGGAATGTCGGCGTCGGACGCGTTTGCTTCGCTGGCCAAGCAGTCCGGGATGAAGATCCTGCTGGAATCCAGCGTGAAGGGCAAGGTGACAGTGTCGCTAAAGGACGTCACCCTCGACGCGGCGCTCAACGCCGCGTGCAAGGGGACGAATATGGTGTGGCGCAAGGTCTACATCGACCCGAAGTCCGAGCTGCTCGACAAGCCGGACCGATTCGCGGCGACACTGCGGCTGATGTCGGGGTTGAGCTTCCCGGACCTGGTGGTCGCCGGATCGTCGAACAACAAGATCGGTGTGGTCTGTCAGCAGAAGCAGGGTGTGGAGGACGCGCAGGACAAGATCGTCAAGGACCTCGGGCTTGCACCGGTTTACCTCGTTAGCAACGACGCGCTGGACGCTGCCAAGGAAGCGCAGAAGAACAGCGCGGTGAATAAGTTCACCCAGTCCTCCAAAGACCAGATCGACATGTTCATGAAGATGACCCCTGAAGAGCGCGAGCAGGCGCTAATGGCCAGCCTCAACATGATGGACAGCGTTGGACCCGAGTATTTCGGCGCGGCCATGCAGGCACTTATGAACAGCAACCCCGATACCCTGCGCCGCCTACAGGCAAGGCAGACGGAGATGTTGTTCTCCATGTCCGCTGATCAGCGCAGGGCGATGATCAGGATGAACATGGAGGCGATGAAGAACATCACTCCAGAGCAGCAGAAGATCATCCAGGAAGATGCAATGGCGGTGATGGAGCAGATGAAGAACCAGCAGGGGCAGTAGCGGCGCCCGTTGCCTCGTCATTGTTCGGGCTTCGCTCAGAGTGCCAGCTCCGCGCACGCGGTTTGCGATGCTTTCTGGATCAGCGGCTTGCCTTTCCAGGTGAGCCGCTTTCCGTTTGCCAGGAACGCGCCCGTGATGCTGCCGCTGGTGATGCGGACGGCTGCGAGGTCGGCGTCGGTGACGAGGCTGCCGGTCGATCGAGGGCCGGCGCTGACGTATATGGTGTCGCTGCCGGACTGGACACGGATCAGGCCCTCGCCCTTTGTGACACTGGCCTGCTCGCCGGGCCTCGTCGGGGCGAACGCGGCGATGAACCGTGCGTTAGTGCCGTGTTGGCGACACATCAGGAACGATACGTGGCGCGCGTCGTCTTCCGCGGGACACTGGCCGAGTCCGGCAACGCCTCCGCCCCACATTCCGAGCGCGAGGTTGGACTTGGCAGCCCGCCAGGTCACGCGGTATAGGTCGCCGTAGGCGCGCGTGCTGTCGAACTTGACGTACGGATAGCAGGTAGTGTCGACCTCGGCCGCGGCGTAGTCGCCGAAGACGCGCGGCTTGCCCTCGCAGCGGAAGAGCCAGTCGTAGTCGTGGGGCGCTTCGGAGGCCAGGTCGTCGATGATGACGCACGAGCCGCCGATCAGGAGTATTCGTCGCGTCTGGGAGACGCCGGGGTAAACGTCCGTGGCCGTGGCCTGCGCGTATTGCGCGACCTTGCCCGGCAGGAACGCGTCGATGCTGTTGTCCGCTGAGTGCGCCTGGGTCTTGCTGTCCACGACGACGGTGTTATGAGCGGCCGTGCTCTGAAACCATTGCAGGATCTTGGAGCCGTAGCCGGGCGTGCCGTAGTCGGGCGAGAGCAGGGTGTCGCAGGCGTAGAGCGTGAAGCTGAGCTTGTCCGGGTGGCCGTGGCCCAGGAATCGGCCATAGTGGAATGTCAGCATCGAGCGGTCGTCTCGGAGGGTGCAGAGGCCGAAGTTGGCGAAGTTGGTGCTCCTGAACCGCGGTGACTCGGGCTTTGCCTTGAGCGTACCGGACTCGCCGAACAGGAGGTTGTAGAGCGAAGGGCCTCCGAGCCCGCTGAGGCCGCCCGACCGAATGATGCTCGCCCGGCGCTGGTAGCCCTCAGTAAGCGTCCACGCAAACGCTGGGTCGCTCCACCGCAGACGCGCGATCTCATAGAGGTTGAGCGGCAGCCACGCGACGTACCAGCCGTCGTTGATCGCGGGAAGCTGAAGATTGGGATACATATACTGCAGCGGCGCGCCGAACATGGCTCGCAGCCCCTTGCCGGGCATGGGCTGGTAGTTGTAAAGGTCGATGCCGGCGCGGCACGCGGCCTCGGCGAAGTAGGTGAATGCCTGCAGCGGGAAGAAATGATAGCAGTGCACCGACTCCGGCCAGAGGCCATCGCTGCCGAGCTGGTCGCGCATCTGGCCATCGAACGCCTTGAGTGCGAACTCGACCATGCCCGCGTCGCGGATCGCAAAGCCGACGACCCCGACCGCGCTGAGGTGCCAGGACCCCCAGTTGCCCCCGAGCCCGCATCTCTCGATTCCCTCCGCGGCGGGCCTGAACAGCTTGTTCTCGATCGCGCGCTTGTCCGCATCGGAAAGGCTGCCGGAGTCGTAGATGAGGTCGTACGCCTGGGCGAGAGGGATGACCCACATCGCCTCGTTGAGCGATTGCAGCAGTATACCGCCTGTGAGGTGGTCTGTGTGTGGGCCGGGATAGGCCTCGGCGTATTTGCGGAGTATCTCGGCGGCCTTGTCCGAGTACTTGTGGTTCCGATCTATCGACCAGGCCAACGCGAGGTTGAGGGCCGTGTTGGCGATCGCATGGTGGTGGAAGCAGCGGACGGCAGCGTCGAAACTCTCACCTGAGTAGGTCTTCCCGCAGGCCGGGCACGAGTACTGGGTTTTGGGCTCCATATCCGGCGGCAGTGTGAGCTGGGTGCCGCAGTCGCAAAAGAAGAGGTGGCTGTGTCCGCCGCGCGCGGGAATGACGATGTCGGATGCCAGCCACTTGTCGGCCTCGCTCTTTCGGCTGAGCCATGCGTCGCGCTTGGGACCGGCAGTCTGCACGGCCTTGCGGACGGCCTCGAGCTCGCGCGCGCTGACCAGCACGAACGGCCTTTGCGCCGACGCGACCAGGCGCTCGACTTCGCTGTCCGATGGCAGGCCCGCCGATGCGGCCTCGCCCAGGCTCAGTAGGATCGCCGCAACCGCGGCCGTGAGAAGAAGACTGCAGTTCATATCCAACACCGTACCCCCTAAACACTTCCTGCCGGGAGTGCGGGGATTCCTTCGTGTGACGCGATCTCAGTTGAGTCACCGGCTGATATGGCTAGCCCGCATCATTCACGAGGATCGTGAATAATGCTCTTGAAGCCCCGGATTATGCGGGAGATGCATAATCCCGGCTAGCTTGCGGCGGCTTCGGGGATGGCTTGCTGCCAGCTCGATTCGACCGTAGCTCCCGGGACAGGCCGGGGCCAGAGGATTTCGTCGGCTCCGGCCTCGCGCAGGGCGCGGACGGTGCGGTCCGGCTCGACCGTCAGCGCGATGATGGTGCCACCCTGGCCCGCGCCGGCAAGTTTTGCCCCAAGGGCTCCGTTGCGGCGGGCGACTTCGATGAGGTGATCGTTCTGCGGGCCGGAACCACCCAAGCCGCGTTGGATGGAGTGGTTTTCGTCCATGAGCAAGCCGAGGGTCTCCCAGTCCCCGTTGAGGATGGCATTCTTGCCCAGGCGCGCGAGTTCAGCGATGCGCTTGTAGCCTTCCACGACGGCCTTCTCGCCTTCGAGCCAGCGGTCGCGGATGCTCTTGTGAACCACGCCCGAGTTGCGCCTGATGCCGGTGTGCGCGATCACAATCGGCAGCTCGCCGACCACATCATGCAGCGGCTCTACGGTGGCGAGGGGTTCGTCCTCGTCCTGCAGCAGCTTTTCCTTGCCGCGGAAGTCCATATAGTTGAGCCCGCCGAATGCGGCCATGTGCTGATCCTGGTAGCCGCACGTGATTCCCATCACGCCGAACTCGATCTTGCGCGCGGTCTCCGCCATCGTGTAGCGGTCCATCTGGAGGTTGATCTGCTCAAGCACCGCGCAAAGAACGGCCACGACGAGCGCCGTCGATCCCGCAAGCCCTGCGGATACGGGAATATCGGAGGTCGCGGACAGGCGGCACCGGAAATTGGCCGGCGAAAGCTCGAAGTAGGTCAGAACGGCTTTGGGGATATCGAGGTCGTTGCCCAGGAGCTGCAGGTCTTCGGGAGTGCGGATCATTTGCACGAGGCCCGAGCACGACAACACGAGCGAAGGCGCGCCCATGATCGTGCAGCGAGCTCTCTCGACCGTCGAGCACGAAATGACGCTTCCCCCATACATATCCGTCGGGTTGCCTACAATGCCACATCTGCCTGGCGCAGATGAGATGACCATCGTTCTACCTCCGCTCGGCTAGAACGACCGCACATACGCGCGGCTGACCTGCCATGCTCTATCTTCCGTGCGGACGCGGATTACGACCAATACTTTCTATATACTCGGCGGCTTCGGCGAGAGTGTCGGCGACGAAGTCGGGCTTGCAGCCGAGATGCCCGGCGCTGTTGCGGTCGAGCTTGCCCGTAAGGACCAATACGGTCTTGCAGCCTGCCGACGTTCCCGCCGCGATGTCGCGCTCCGTGTCGCCGACCATAAACGACGCGCTTAGATCGATGGCGTGCTCGGCCGCGGCCTGCAGGATCAGTCCAGGTTCGGGCTTGCGGCAGGAGCAGTTGTCGGTGGCCAGGTGGCGGCAGTAGTAGAAGCCTGATATGAGTCCGCCAGCTTCTGCTACACGCTGCGTTATCGCTTGCTGGATCGCCTGAAGATCGCTCTCCGCGATGATGCCTTTGGCCACTCCCTGCTGGTTGGATATGACGAAGACGGGCCAGCCTGCGTCGTTGAGCCGGCGGATCGACTCCGGCGCGAACGGGTAGACCACCAGCTCATCAGTATTCTTGACGTAGTCGTCGCGGTCGGCGTTGATCACGCCGTCGCGGTCGAGGAAAACGGCCCTCACACCCGGGTTGGAACGCTTTGAGGAACATCCTGACCCTCCAACCTTCTGACCCTCTGACATTCTAACTCTGCATCAGGCAGGTCATGAGGAGATGGCCCAGGACCATGTGGACGTCCTCGATGCGCTGCATGTTGTCGCTCGGCACGACGATCGACTTCTGCGCCAACTGCGCGAGCTTGCCGCCGGCGAAGCCGGACCAGCCGATGGTGATCGCGCCCATCGCGTTTGCTTTCTCGACTGCCTTGAGGACGTTCGGCGAATTGCCGCTGCCGCTGATCGCGATCACGACATCGCCCGGCTCGAGGAACGTGTCGATCTGCTCGGCGAAGATGCAGTCGTAGCCGCTGTCGTTCGCCCAGGCGCAGATGAGCGGGGTGGCGTCCGTCAACGCCAAAACCCTGAACTTCCGGCCCGTGTGCTCCTTGACGCCCTTCTGCAGGTCCTCGGAGACATGGCTGGCGGTGGCGGCGCTGCCTCCGTTGCCCAGCAGAAAGACCTGCCGGCCTTCGGCGTGCGCAGTTCTGAGCGTGTCCACCATATCCTGGATCTTGTCTTCGGGCAGCTCGTTGATAGCCTTACATACCAGATCGAGATACTGTCTTATGTTCGACATCGGTTGGCCTACCTTCTTACGTTGAAAATGACCTTGGAACCGTCGCGTTCGAGATTGATCGGCAGCTCGCGGAGGTGTGAGAGACGCTTGCGCACAGCGGCGCGATTCTCAGGCGGCGTACACACGAGGAAGAATCCTCCCCCGCCCGCGCCGGTCACCTTCCCGCCCAGCGCTCCCGCGGACATCGCAAGATCGAATAGCTCGTCAATCGCGGGGTTGGATATGCCGCTTGCGAGCTGCTTCTTCTTGAGCCAGCCTTCGCGCAGTGTCTGTCCGACCGAGGCCACCGCTCCGAGCCTCAGTTGACGGGCGAGTTCATCTGCTTGAGCCCTCATCTCATTGAGAACCGTCATTTTGTCCGCAATGTTGCTCTTCTGTTCGGTCAGCACCTCGCTGGACTGGCGCGTGACGCCGGTGTAGAACAGCAGCAGGCTCTCGGCAAGCCGCTGCTTGGCTCCGGAGTCAAGCTCGATCGGGGTCGCCTCCACCTGCTCTCCGGGGAGGAACTTGAAGTATCGCAGGCCGCCGTAAGCGGCTATGTATTGATCCTGCTTGCCGATGGGCTTGCCCAGCACGCTAATCTCGATCTCGCAAGCCTGTTGTGCGAGCACTTCGGCGGGGACGAACTCGCCTTTGAAAGCGTAGAGGGCGTTGAGCAACCCCACCGTGACCGTGCTCGATGAGCCGAGCCCGGAGCCTTCGGAGGGGATATCGGCCATCGTATCGATTTCGATGCCCCTGGCAACCCCAACCATGCGCATCGCCTCGCGAGCCAGTTCGTGTTGTATCTCGTCCACCGCATCCACCATTTCGGTGCGGGTGTAGCCGATGCGAATCTTGTCGTCGAATCGTTCTTTGACGACAACGAAAATGTATTTGTCGATTGCGGTCGAAACGACGGCGCCGTAGTCTTTTTCGTAGAAGCCTCTGAAGTCGGTTCCACCGCCTGCGAAGCTGATTCTGAGGGGGGTCTGGGTGATGATCACAGCCTTACATCCTCCTGATGCTTACGATTGTATTCTACCATAAGCGATGAGGTGTCTCAAGAAAATGTCTGCGATGGGAACATGAAGAGCGAAGCGTGGGAAAGCGGGCAGCCGTCGGATAAGCGGCCTCCCGGATCTTGTTGCCGACGATGACCGGTTCTGCGCGCCCCGTTTGCACCAGCAACGTCCTCAATACAAGCGCACGGTCGATCCCTGCCGCTCGGCCTTTCAGCGGGCGCCGGCCCGCAAGGAATCGTGGCACGAACGAACGGAAATGCTGCGCAGTCTCGAAGCAGGAGTTCGACACCCGTTGCCAAAACTCAATACCGGTTCCGGGCTTCATCCGCGGACCGTCGTAACGAGATGTGCGCGGGCAGGCTCTTTTTTCGCGCATGGAGCTTGACGCCAGGTCGATATGATGTTAGGCTTATGGCTAACTGGTTAGTTGAGGAGCTAGTACCAAACGAAGGGAGTTTGAAGATATGGCGAGTATTCCTCGGCCGGAGCATCCCCGGCCGGACTTCGAGCGCAAGGCATGGCAGAACCTGAACGGCAATTGGCAGTTCGCGGTTGATTCCGGCAAGTCCGGCCTCGGGAAGGGTTGGAGCAGCGGGACAGACCTGCCGTTGACCATCAATGTTCCGTTCTGCCCCGAGAGCAAGCTGGGCGGGCTGGCAATGACCGATTTCCTGGAGGCGGTGTGGTATCGGCGGAAGTTCACCGTCGATCAGGCACTGCGCGGGCGCAGGCTGCTGCTGCATTTCGGCGCCGTGGACTATGATGCGCGGGTGTGGGTCAACGGCAAGCAGGTTGTGCGCCACCGCGGCGGGTTCACCCCGTTCGAGGCCGATATCACTGATGCCGTCGATATGGCGGGAGAGAATGAACTGGTTGTCTACGCCGAGGACGACGAGCGCACGCACGTTCAGCCGCTGGGCAAGCAGTCCAGCCAGCTCAAGTCCTACGGCTGCTGCTACACCCGCACAACAGGGATTTGGCAGACGGTGTGGATCGAGGCCGTGCCGGACTCGCACGTCACGAACCTGACGGTGTGGCCGGACGCTGCCAACGGTCGGGCGGCTGTGGTCGTGGACGTAGCAAAGGCGCACGCTGGACTCGGGATCGAGGTAGCGGCGATCGTGGACGGCAAGGCGGTCGCTTCGGCGAAGCTCGCGCAGGCGGGGCCGGCCAATACGCTCGTGCTCGATGTGGCCGATCCGGTGCTCTGGGAGGTCGGCAAGCCGTTCCTGTATGATCTGCAGGTGAAGCTGGTCGAGGACGGCAAAGTCGTCGATGAGGTCGCGTCGTATTTCGGCCTCAGGGACGTTCGGATCGAGGGCGACAGGATTCTGATCAACGGGAAGTCGGTGTTCCAGAGGCTGATCCTGGATCAGGGCTTCTGGCCGGAGGGGATCTATACCGCTCCCTCCGATGACGAGCTTCGTGCGGACATCGAGCGCAGCATTGCGTGCGGATTCAACGGGGCGCGCCTGCATCAGAAGGTGTTTGAGCCTCGCACGCTGTACTGGGCGGACAAGCTCGGGTACCTGATCTGGGGCGAGTTTCCCGACTGGGGCTGCGACGTCCGCCCGCATGCGCAGGCGAGGGAGAACCACCGGCGTGAGTGGACTGAGGCTGTGCTGCGCGACCGGAGCCATCCGTCGATAGTCGCGTGGACCCCACTAAACGAAGCGCATTCGGCGCACGGGCGTTACGAGCCCACCTTCTTCGTGGAGATATACGATCTCACCAAGAGGCTCGATCCGTCGCGTCCGATCTGTGATACCAGCGGCTACACACACGTGAAGACCGACATCTGGGACCTGCACGACTACGACCAGAACCCGGAGTCGTTCGCAGCGCGTTATGAACAGTTCGCAAAGGACCCCAAGACCCAGACGCTTGCGCGCAACGATGCGGACCACGAGCCGCCTTACGCGGGGCAGCCCGTCGTTGTCAGCGAGTATGGCGGAACCTGGTGGAATCCCGCACAGGTGGGCGACGCTGCTTGGGGCTACGGCAACCGCCCCAAGGATGAGAAGGAGTTCCTGGACAGGTTCAAGGGGCTTGCGGACGTGCTGCTGGACAACCCGCACATTGCGGGACTGTGCTATACGCAGCTCACGGACGTGGAGCAGGAGGTCAATGGTCTGTACTTCTACGACCGCCGCCCGAAGTTCCCGCCCGAGCTTCTCAAGAAGACGCTGGACCGGAAGGCAGCCATCGAGGACTGATGGCCGGATAATGAGCAAGGGGCGCGACGAGAATCGCGCCCCTTGCTCGATGGACGATCTGCAATCCGAGATGCCGGATCAGACGATCCTCTCCCACAGAGCCTGACTGCGCGTGTCGAGTTCGCCGATCTGTGGCACCTCGAGCCGATTTCCGTCCACATCGTTTATGAGAAAGCGCCCGGATTCGATCTCGTGAATGCTGTCGCGAATACCGCGGACGATGAACTGCCTGAAACCCCGGTCCGTCTCGACGTCCCAGTAGACAGCGCCGAACTCCTTCTTGGCGTTCACTATCCGGCTGATCTTGGGGATGAAGTACCTCTTGTCTATCTCATGCTGAACAAGCTGGCGTGCGGCCGGGTCCAGGTCACGCAGGTGCCGGAGCATGCCTATCTCACGGCCGGCGATAGCGTCGAGCAGGCCGATGAACTCGTGGAGTTCGCTGAGAGGGAACGCCCGGACGGCGCGGACTTTGAGGTATGATCGGTCGTTCTCCACGGTGAGCATCAGTGCATCGCCGCGCTTGGTGAAGTTGAGCTTGCTCGCGTCAAGGTACTCGAGTTCGCCCCCGTCGTCAGTCTGCTCTTTGTAATCCAGCGTCCAGTCCGGCATCTATCCATCCACCGCCTTGATCTTGGAGAGTTCCTCTTGAATGTCGACCAGGCGTCTGAAGACGCCATGCTTCTCCATCAACTCGTCGTGCGACCCCATCTCCGCGATCCGTCCTTCTTCGAGCACGACCAAGCGGTTGGCCTGGCGCAACGTCGAGAGCCGGTGGGCAATCGCGAGGGTTGTCCTGCCCTTGACAAGCCTTGAGAGGGCCTGCTGAATCTGGCTCTCGGCCTGGGTATCGATAGAGGACGTCGCTTCGTCCAGTATCAGGATCTTCGGATCGCACAGAATCGCGCGCGCGATGGACACGCGCTGCCGTTCCCCGCCAGAGAGGCGCCCGCCGCGCTCGCCGACCTGGGAGTCGTATCCATCGGGCAGCTTCATTATGAACTCATGCGCATTGGCGGCCTTGGCGGCGCGTATGACTTCCTCGCGGCTGGCGTCAGTCCGGGCATAGGCGATATTGTCCATGATCGTGCCGTTGAACAGGAACGGGTCCTGGAGCACGACGCCGATCTGGCTTCGGATGTCATTCATGGCGATCTTACGGACGTCGACGCCGTCGATGAGGATCTCACCCTCGCTGACGTCGTAGAACCTGCAGATGAGGTTGATGAATGTGGTCTTGCCTGCGCCGCTGTGTCCGACAAGGCCGATCATCTCGCCCGGCTGGATGTGGACCGAGATGTCCTTAAGGACGGGGTTGATCGGCTCGTAGCCGAAGTTGACGTTGCGGAACTCGATCTCGCCCTTCATATCGGGCATCCGCACGGGGTCTGACACATCCGCTACTTCGATCTCCTGGTCAAGCACCTCGAAGATCCGCTCCGTGGCAGTCAGGCTGTTTGAAAGGAAATCGGTAGACCGGCAGATGGTCTGGAAGTTGCCCGCAAACATCGCATTGAAGCCCAGGAATGCCATCAGCGTACCCGGGCTGCTGTGATCGCGCAGCACGAAAATGCCGCCTACAAGCCAGATGATCGCTGTGCTGAGGTTATTCAGCAACCCCATGGTGGGCCAAAATGTTGCGGAGGCGGCGGCGACCTGCGCGTCCGCAGTATAGAATGCGTTCACTCTCTGGTTGAACCGGACGATCTCTTGGTCCTCTCGGGCGAACGCGCGAATGACTCGTATTCCCGCGAGGGCGTCGTGCAGGACGGCGCCGATCCGTGACCACATGTGCCAGTAGCGATGGTACTGCCGCTTCAGCCGATTGAAGAACTTCATGGAAAGCAGGGCGATCAGCGGGCTGGGTATGAGGGCCCAAAGCATCAGCTTGGGCGACAGGACGGCCATCATAACGACGGAGCTGATTATCTGAAGCGTGCTGACAACATAGTACTGCAGCAACTGGTTCATGAAGTTGTTGAGGGCGCTGGTGTCCTGCGTCACCCGGGACATGATCGAGCCGACCTGGCGCTTGTCGAAGTAGCTCAGGCTCAGTCGCTGAAGGGTCTGGTAGAGCTGGACACGTATGTCGAGCGTCAATCGTCCGGATATCCACGCTGCGCGCCTGCCCTGCGTCATGGCCATGCGCCAGGAGATCAGCCATATCCCGAAGTATGTGAGGACGATCGTGATGAGAAGACTCACGGACCTCGACTGGCCTGGGACTGCCACAATGTAGGGGAAGCGCACGTGTCGGCCAAAGAGATTGTCCCAAAAGGGCTTGTTCAGATATGGAATTATGATGCTGATGCCCGTGGCAAGGACCATTAGGAGTGCGATGCCACCCAGCTGCCCCCAGTAGGGGCGTGTGAGGAGGAGAAGCCGTTTCAGCACCTCAGCCTTGTTGATACAGGCGGGGCATACCTTGGTGCCTTCGGGAAGGAATCGCCCGCAACTCTCACAGCGGCGGTTCTCGTCGTCCTTGGCAGGAGGGATCTCTTCCTCCTTGGACAGGTGCTCCAGGGCCCTGGCGACCTTGCTGAACCGGGATGCGTAGGTGTGCGTGTAGTGGAGAAGGTCGATAACTTTTCCGTTTACTCCGACCTCCAGCACCCCGCTGCCCACAAGGAACTCGGCATTGACCTCATGGATGTCTTTGAGAGGGACCTGATGAAGGAGTTCGGCCTTTCCCTCGTCATTGAGGAATACGTAGGCGGTATCCTTGGTGGCGATCAGCCACCGCTCACCAAACTTGCCCGACCCGTCTATGTCGGTCGATACCGCGAGCTTCGTTTCCCCGTCCTGGCCTGCAACCCTGTGCAGCTCCGTCTGAACGGTTTCCGGTAACGGTTCCACTATAGCCATGTTGTTATCGCGCGCCCCGCAAATCAGCCCCCGCTCGGCAGTCGGAGGACATCTGGCATTATAACACCCAACCGTGTCTCAGTCTACCCGTATCCAGCACATTTCGCGCGAAAAACATCGGTTGGATTGTTAATCGGGCGGCACGGAACGCGGGTTGCGTCCGACGGGGTCGAGCCTACCCGCAGAACATAACCAGAAGTCGTTCGAGATCGTCCTCGTTGTAGAACTCGATCACGATCCGCCCTCTATCCTTGTTCTTGACAATGGAGACCTTCGTGCCGAACATGCGGCGCAGCTGGGCCTCGGCCTCGAGCAGATTCGGATCCTCGGGGGCAGGAACAGCGGTTGTTTCACGTGAAACACTACCTGAGCCTGTGCCGGCGCCCTCAGCCCACTGCCTCGCCATCCGCTCCGCCTCCCGGACTGATAGGCCCGCGTCGGCAATCCGCTTGCCCAGCTCAATCTGCCTACTCGCACCCTCCACCGCAAGGATCGCCCGGGCGTGGCCTTCGCTCAGCCGCCCGGCCCTCAGCTGGTCCTTCACCTCGTCCGGCAGCCCCAGAAGGCGCATGGTATTGGCAATCGCGGAACGGCTCTTGCCCATGCCAAACGCAATATCCTCCTGCGAAAGACCGAACTCCTCCGTCAACCGTTTGTACGCCACCGCGGCGTCGATTGCGTTGATGTCCTCTCTCTGGATGTTTTCGACCAACGCGATCTCGATGCTCTGCTCATTTGTAAGCTCCCTGACCACCGCGGGTATCCGCGACAGCCCTGCAGCCTTAGCAGCGCGCAGCCGTCTCTCACCAGCGACGAGCTCGTAGTTGCCGTCCCCTCTCGTCCGGACCACAATCGGCTGGAGAACGCCGTGGACCCTCACGGAATCAACTAGCTCCTGCAGCTTCTCGTCGTCGAACTCCCCGCGTGGCTGATAGGGATTCGTGCTGATGCGCGAGACCTCGATCTCGCTGCCCGGTCCGCGCGTCTCCTTCTCCGCCCCAGGAATCAGGGCTCCAAGCCCCTTACCGAGCCCTTTCTTTTCCAAAAGAAGCTACCTCCGCCGCAAACTTCGTATATGCCTCCGCCCCCTTCGACTTGGGGTCGTAGCTGATAATCGGTCTACCATGACTGGGGGCCTCACTCAGCCGAACATTTCTCGGCACCAGCACCGACGAGACCCTCTCTCCAAACCATCCCCGAACCTCATCAACCACTTGCTGGGACAGGTTCGTCCTGTAGTCGAACATCGTCAGCAGGACCTTCGCGATCTCGATGTCGGGGTTCAGATGCTGGTGGACGAGGTCGATAGTCTTGAGCAGTTGGCTTATACCCTCAAGCGCGTAGAACTCGCACTGGATAGGCAGGATCACGTAATGCGCTGCCGTCAGCACGTTCACCGTCAGCAGTCCCAGCGAAGGCGGACAGTCTATAATGATGAACTCGTACCTGTCCCCGACCCTGCCCAACGCCTGCTTCAGCTTCGTCTCACGCGACATGGTCGACATCAGCTCGATGTCCGCACCTGCAAGGTCCAGCTTCGCGGGAACGAGGTCCAGGCCATTGGTCTCCGTTGGAACGATCACGCGCTCTATCGGCACCTCGTTGATCAGCACGTCGTACACGCATGCCTCGAGCTCCGCCTTCACGGCGCCAACGCCGCTAGTCGCATTCCCCTGCGGGTCCGTATCTACAAGCAGCGTTCGCTCACCCGCCGCTGCAAGGCACGCTGCCACGTTCACCGCCGTGGTCGTCTTGCCCACTCCACCCTTTTGATTGACAACTGCAAAAACTGAAGCCATATCTCCCGCCCTTCAGATGCTCATCTGATACTTAGCCGCAGATGCCCGCAACTCCTTTGCCGGTACAAACAACACCAGGGCCCCGCATGTAGCCAGGGTCCTGGTATGGGTCCAGTTATGGTAGACGCCTGTCTATCTGATCTTATCCGCTGCACGCCTTCTCAGCATCATATCGGCAATCTCCACCCCGCTCACCTTGTACTCGCCCTTGCTGATCCGCTCCTTGAGCTCGTTGACTATCTCTTCGCGAGTATCAGGCACGTCCTTAAGCGCGGCTTCCGCCACGGCCATGCCCTTCTCCAGCGGGGAGAGAGCCGTCGTGCCCTGAGGTTTGGCCGATACCAGCCCCCTGGGCCGGTCCTGTGGGAGAATCTTGGCCTCCACCGCGCCCGAGCTCACCGCCGCCTTTGTCGATTCCACACCAGATATCTTCATTGCCATTCCTCCTCAGCTCTGTTACAGCCTCGGTGGTCCTCGCCTCCAATGATACCGCCCAGACGCAAAAAAGGCAAACCCCGAAGCTTGGAAACGGCAGCCCGGCCAACATACCCCGGATTACGGAGTTTAGTCCCGAAGGCTTTGCGTCCCCCTCTTTCGAAGAGTTTGCCTTTATCGTCGATATAGCTCTCAATCCTATTCATTGGCACACTGCACAAATCTCTTTAGGGCTCCCCGCAACTATTTTCGAGAATTTTCCTGTCTCCCGCGCCTTGCAGCACCGAAGCACGAAAAATCCTCTCCCAGCAATTCTTTCAGGCCCAGCCGTATCAATTGGCACGGTTCTTGCAGTTACATCCACCGAAGACAAACATCTTCTTCTCCTTCCTTAAAGTGTTGTGGTTTATACCCGTGGGGAAGGCTCCCCGCCTTCCGAAGCGGCCCGCCGGTCAAATGACCTGCGGGATTTCTTTTTGTACGCCCCCTGTGGAATAACTTCCTTGGCCGTTCCAGTTGACTTAGCCTCATTTCGGGGATAAGCTGAGAGTGAAGAGGCCCAAGCCTGCGCGTTTGGGCACCGTTTGGCGCTTTCGATCGGGGGATCTTCCGAACTTGAGCAAGGCATTCGCCTGGCTGTATGTTCTGCTGCTTGCGACGACCGCCGCCGCGGACGGCCTCTCCGTGACGGCCCCCGACTGCGCGCCTTCCTTCCAGCCAACATCCGCAGGCCTCCGTATCAGCGCTCCGGGATATGCGACGATCTCCTCTCCCGGCGACCCAGCCCTGCCATTCAAGGACCTCTACATCATACTGCCGCCGAACGCGAACCCGTCCAGCGTCTCCGCAGCCCTTGTGGGCGCGACAACGCAGACGACATCCAGCGGAGGCCAGGTCGCGCCGGCTCCGCCGATGGTCACCGGCTCCGCCGCCGGCGATGTCCAGGATTGGGGCCCCGGCAAGCGAATCGAGGCTGGCCGCAACACGCTCGTGTACGGCGCTGACTCATTCTATCCGCGATCGAATGTCGAGGTTGTTGCGGTAGGCAGCCTGCGAAAGTGGCGTATTGCCACCGTAAGGTACTATCCGTTCCGTTACAACCCGATAATCGGCGTGCTGGAACGGACTACGGGCGGCACGATATCGGTCTCCGTCGGCGCCAGCGCAGCCGCGATGTCGGCCTCGGCCAGCATGTCTTCCGACACGGTCTTTCTGGACAAGGTAAAGTCGCTTGCAGCCAACTACGACGCAGCACAGTCCTGGTACGGGACCACGCGCGCGACCGCGCTGTCGTCCGCGTCCGCAGACAGCGAAACCACGGACTACGTGATCCTCACCACATCCGCCGTCGTGCGCGGCAGCTCGAAACTGGAGGCATTCGTCGCCCACAAGAGAACCCGCGGCTTCCACGTCGAAGTGGACACGGAGGCGCAGTGGGGCGGCGGCGTGGGCAACGCGGCGGCGGAAAACATCCGGTCATATCTACAGTCCAACTACATTGCCAAGGGCATCCAATACGTGCTTCTGATCGGCAACCCGAACCCTTCAAGCGGCGACGTCCCCATGAAGATGCTGTGGCCCAGATACAGCGCGGAAGACACTTACCGTGAGGCCCCGTCCGACTACTACTATGCCGACCTGACCGGCAACTGGGACCTCAACGGCAACGGCTACTACGGCGAGCAGAACGCGGACTTCGGACCGGGTGGGGTAGACCGACTTCCGGAGGTGATGGTCGGCAGAATCCCGTTCTATGGCGACTTCACAGCGCTGGATTCCATCCTCCAGAAGACTATGGACTATGAGTCCGGCGTGATTCACGGGCCGTGGGTTCGCAATGTGCTCCTGAGCATGAAGCCTTCGGACGGCAGCACACCGGGCTATCAGCTCGGCGAGGCAATCAAGGCCGCAGCCGCGACGCCTGCCGGAATGACGGCTACGCGTGTCTACGATCTCACCTACGACCTCAGCCCCCCGCCCGAACACACTCCCTGCCTCTACGAGACGGTTCTCTCGGCGTGGCAGCAGCACGCGGGGTTTCATTTTTGGTGGGCCCACGGTAACGAGACGCTCGCAGCCGATGTCTTCAGCACCGACAACTGCCAGCTGCTCGACGACGCCTATCCGTCATTTACATTCCAGTGTTCTTGCCTCAACGGCAGCCCCGAGACTCCGACAAACCTCGGCTTCTCGCTTCTCAAGCGCGGCGCGGTGGCGACTGACAGCGCGTCGCGGGTCTCGTGGTACTACCCGGGCGAGACCGTATATACCAACACGGACTCGAACGCCGGCATGACCTACCAGTACGCCGTCAATCTGATCAGGGATCACCTGCCTTGCGGCGACGCGCACTACAAAATGATGATCCAGGTTCCGAACAGCATCTGGATGAACCACTGTGTCTTCAATCTCTACGGCGATCCCTCGTTAAGCTGCCAGGCTCCTCCGGAGATCTACCATACGCCGCTTCGCGACACCGATATCTCGGCCAAGCCATACCTGGTGATGGCCGACATACGTATGTCCACCCCCGTGGCAGCCGGGTATCCCACTCTGAGGTGGAACACGTCGGGCGCCGGCGCCAGCTTCGACTCAGTCCAGATGGCCAACACGACAGGCACGATCTACGAGGCCGGCATACCCGCGCAGCCCTATGGCACAACCGTCTACTACTACATCGAGGCCGCCGACGTGGCGGGCCTTAGCTCCAGATATCCTTCGGATTCGCCGCAATCGCTAGTGTCGTTCGATGTAGCGATCGATACCACCCCTCCGCTGATCGTACACGAGCCCCTGCCGGATACCGGCAACAAATTCGGGCCGTACGCGGTCACTGCGACGGTGATCGACAATATGCCCCTCGCGTCAGTCACGCTGCATCACAACATCAACGGCGGCCCTTACTCAACAGTGGACATGCAGTGCAGCAGCGGCAACACATTCACGGCGAGCATCCCCGGCCCCGCGAGTGCCGGCGACGTCATCGGCTACTACATCACCGCCACGGACTCATCGCTCAACGCCAACGCCTCGCGGCTCCCGGAAAGCGGCTGCTTCTCGTTCGAGATCGCTCCCAGAATTTGCGTTGCCATCCTCGATTGGATGTTTGACTGGACCAGCGGGCCTCCGTATTTCGTAGGCGGCAACGCCGACGTCTGGAGCCAGGTAAGCGACGTTATCAACTCTGATCCACAGAATCGATTCCAGGTCACCGTGCTCACCAGTCTGAAGCCAGGCCCTGGCTCAAATGGGCTGGAGGGTCAGGACGTGCTCGTTCTGCCTGACAACGCTGTCCCAATGGACGCTCTGGACACGGTCGCGGAGTGGTTCAGGCCCGGAAAGGTGATACTCGGCCTCGACAGTGCCGTGTGCTACGCGGGCTACACCGGCTGGATGTGGCCGGACTCCGCGGGAAGCAACGGTTACGGCGCATACTGGGACTACGACTCCGGCTCTAACAACCAGGAGATCTGGGCCGACGACCCAATCACGGCCGAGTACTCTGTTGGCCAGGTGATCGGGTCGGTGCCTATTGACGCGCAGTACTATGTCAACGCGCTCCCGTCGGATGCCCGCGTCCTGGCCGGCAAGGCCGGCGATCCGTCGCGCGCCTACGCGGTCTACCGTGACGTGCCCGGACGAGGACGCATCGTGCTGCTCGGCCCGTTCGCGGCGCCGCTGCCCGACCAGGCCGCGATGATTCGCGACGCGCTGGTCGCGCCCCAGCAACTTCGAACGATCGTCGTGCACAGTCCAAACGGCGGGGAGACTTACCAGGCCGGAGAACGCGTCGCGGTCAAGTTCTCAGCCTACGGCGTGTGGGATGAGTCCGATACGGTCCGGCTGGAGTACTGCACCGGCCTTGACGGGCTGTGGCAACCCATCCCGGGCGCGCAAACGCTGCCCCACGATGCGGGCACGTTCACCTGGGACACGACCGGCCTGCCGGGAAGCCACAGCTACCGCGTACGCATCACCAGCGGCGCTGAGGACGCCTCGGACCAGTCCGACAGGCCGTTCACCATCATCCCGACAGTGGATATCGCGCAGGCGAAGGCCACGAGCGAAGGCCAGTTGCTCCGCGTCGCGGGGAAGGTCGTCACATGCACTTCGCCCGGCTTCACCTACGTCGAGGAGCCGGACCGGCGCGCCGGAATCCGCGTGACATCCGTGCAGAACCTCTATCTGTCAGCTCTGGTAGACATCTCGGGGACCATCACAACCATCAATGGCGAGAGAGTGATAGACGCCGAGACAACCGCCACTTTTGGGCCATCGTCCGAGATCGGGCCGTATATCCTCAAGACCGCCGCGCTCGGTGGAGGCGCATTTGGGTACCAGGCTCCCGTGATGGAGTACCGGTGGATCCAACAATCGGGCACGACAGCGCTGATGCCGGCAGTTGGGCTCAATAACATCGGGCTGCTGGTGCGCGTGTGCGGCAAGGTCACCGCGACCGGGCAGGATTGGTTCTACATCGACGACGGGTCGAACTGCGATGACGGATCAGGCAATGTTGGGGTGAAGGTCTTCTGCCCGGGCATCACGCCGCCTTCCACAAGCGAGTTCGTGCTGATGAAGGCGGTGAGCACCACGTATTTCGACCGCGGCGCGTTGTTCCGAGCCCTTGTGCTCCCCGACGCGGGCTCTATCGAGAGCCTGCGCTGATCCCCTAAGGATAGACCGCCGAGGCCGTCAGCCCGGTCGTCTCCTCAAAGCCGCACATCAGGTTCATGTTCTGTATGGCCTGGCCGGCGGCGCCCTTGCCCATGTTGTCGATCGCGCACGTGATCACCGCGCGGCCTGTCCGTTTGTCGAGCACCGTGCCGATGTGGCAGAAGTTGGTGCCGAACACGTTCTTGGTGACGGGCTGTGCGCCCTCGTCGAGAACGACAACAAACGGCTTGCCCGAATAGAACTCGCGATAGACGGAGTTCAGGTCGGCGGTGGCGCCGATCCTTGGGGCCACGCGCGCGTAGGCCGTCGTGAGGATGCCGCGGTTCATCGGGATGAGATGCGGCGTGAAGCTGATCGTCACCTTCTCACCCGCAAGCCAGGATAGTTCCTGCTCAATCTCGGGCGTGTGGCGATGGGTGCCGACTGCGTAGGCCTTGAAACCCTCGTTGACCTCACAGAAGAGGCCCGTGACATCGAGCTTCGACCGGCCGGCGCCCGAAACGCCCGACTTCGAGTCTATGACGACGGAATCCGGCTCGACGAGACGGCCGGACATCAGAGGCGCGAGCGCAAGGATCGCGCTGGTCGCATAGCAGCCGGAGTTGGCTATCAGCCTCGCACCGGCGATCTCGCTGCCCCGGAGTTCAGGTATGCCGTAGACGGCTTCGGCCGCAAGATCGGGCGCGGTGTGGTCGGCGCCGTAGTATTGCCTGTATTCGGAGAGGTCCTTGAGCCTGAAGTCGGCCGGGACGTCGATGAGCTTCTTGCCGAACTCCAGCAGTTCCGGGGCGAGCTTCATTCCCACTCCGTTGCCCTGGGCTTGGAAGATGATATCGGACCGATCCGCTGCCGTTTCGGAGTCGTAGCGCTCGCATGTCGGCAGATCCTGACCCAGGAAGCTGGGAAACGCGTCGGAGAGGGGTCTGCCCGCGTAGGTGTCCGATGCCAGGTAGGAGATGCGCGCACCGGGGTGGCCGAGCAGGTATCTCACCAGCTCCGCCCCCGCATAGCCCGACGCCCCGATAATGCCAACTCTAATCATAAGCTAAAACTTGATCACCCGTGCGAAGAGAAGTCCGCCGTCCGTAGTCATCGACAGCTGCCCGATGCCAAGGCCCACGGCTGCTCCGCCAAGCACGTCCTTCCACGTGTGCGCTCCCGATTCCACTCGGCTCCAGCCTATCAGCGCCGCCCCTGCGTAGTACGTCCATTTCTGGCTGGGATGCAGGTCCGCAAGCGCGGTCGCTGCACCAAACGCTATCGCGACATGACCGCTCGGGAAGCCATGGACATGGCCGCTGTCGTCAATGTTCATGTTCGGCTTCAGAAGCTCCGCGAACCCTAGCGAGACCGCAGCGGCGTCCGCAACCTTGACTGCGTCGTTCCGCGCGTTGTCGCCCGGTCCGAAGAAAGTGGCGGCGATCCCGAGACCGACGAGCGGTCCGGTCGCATCGCTAACCCTGTCAGCGAATCCACTTCCCGCCATCGCCGGCGCGCAAGCAAACGCCGCGATCAATGCCAGACAAATAAGAGTTCTGCCCATGCCTTCCTCCCCATATGTATACCTGCAGAGAGTATATCATGTTCGAACGAACGTGAATACTGCACTGCGTCGCCGGTGTCTGTTCAGTCTTGCGGGACAGAGATCCGCTAGCGCGGAGTAGACACGAGGAACGAACGGAGTATCGACGCGCGGTGGCTTCGTAGGCCGCGCTTCGATACACTCCGCACTCAGGGCCAGCGGGATTCATTTCCCGGAAATCCGAACACTCTCCAGCCGCGGGATACGCCACATTTGACTCAGGGCTGCGGCGGCGCTAACATGCGAAAAGTGGAGGTTAACGATGCGCATGAAGAAACTGATACCGTTCGTGCTGTTGGCACTGGTGATCGCCGGATGCGGCAGGAAGGGCGAGGTGACCAAGGCCGTCAAGGTCCAGAACCCCAAGGAAGAAGCGCCCGCCGCTGCTACGGTCCCGGCGCCGGCGCCTCCGGCGCCGGCCCCCGCGGTCAAGTCGGTCGGCAAAGACGGCTGGACTACGCTGGAGTCCGGGCTCAAGTATAAGGACAAGAAGGTCGGCAAAGGCACCGAGGTCAAGAGCGGCACGCGCGTGACCGTGCAGTATAAGGGCTGGCTGGACAACGGGACTGTGTTCGACACCTCACGCAAGCCTGGCCGCGAGCCGTTCTCGTTCACGGTCGGCAACAGCGAGGTCATCAAGGGCTGGGACGAGGGCCTCAAGGGTATGAGAGTCGGTGGCATCCGCGAGCTGAATATCCCTTCTGCGTTGGGCTATGGCGAGGCAGGGCAGGGCTCGATTCCTCCGAACGCGAGGCTGCACTTCGAAGTCGAAGTGGTCGATGCCGCCAACTAGCAGCCGCCGGACAAAGTGGTGTAGGAGGGGTCTCCCCTCGGGCGACAGCGTCGCGAAGCGATCGCGAGAGCCAGACCCCGAATCCACTGGCGTCACGCTCGCAGATCGCCGTCTGGAGACGGCTCCTACAACCGAATGCGGCTTTATCCGCAGGCTGCTAGCCCGCGTTATTCACGATCCTCGCGAATAATGCTCTTGAGGCCTCGGATCACGCGGATCATGCATGATCCGGGCTAGGACGTGACGTCTATGAAACGACTGATCCCCATTGCTTTGCTCTGCGGGGTTGTTCTCGGCTGCGGACACAAGCCTGAAGCGGCGTGGGTAACGCTGCCGTCCGGGCTCAAGTACCGGGACACCGTGGTTGGAACCGGCGCCGAGGCAGCGGCCAAGTCCACCGTGACGGTCCAATACAAGGGCTGGCTGGACAACGGCAAGGTGTTCGACACATCGCGCAAGCCCGGCGGTGGGCCGTTTTCGTTCACTATCGGCTCGAGCGATATCATCAGAGGCTGGAGCGACGGTATCACGGGGATGAAGGTCGGAGGGACGCGGGAGCTGGTCGTGCCGCCGGCGCTTGGGTACGCCGACCAGGACATGGGCACGATTCCGCCCAACTCCACGCTTCACTTCGAGATAGAACTCACCAGCGTAGAGCATTGACGAGAGATGCTCCAGCGAGGGTTGTCGCCCGCCGGAGCATCTTCGATTGCATCTAGAACACAATGGCTGTCTTGATTGCCTTGCGCTGGGCCATGGACTGCAGGGCCTCGTTTGCCTGGTCCAGCGGGTACCGATGGGTGATCATGTCCGCGAACACGTCCGGGTTGCGCTTGACGATCTGCAGCGCCTGGATGATGTGGCGGGTGTCGTTTGTCCATGCGCCTTGCAACCGGAGCTGCTTGAAGACGATCTGATGGTAGAGGTCGATCGGGATCGTGCCCATAGGGACCGCGGTGCCGACGCTGACGTAGGCTCCGCCCCTTCGCACGAGATCGATCCCCTCCAGCACCGGTTCCGGCCTGCCGACCGCCTCGAAGCCTACATCCGCGCCGAAGCCATTGGTCGCGTCCATGACGGCGGATTTTCGCTGCTCGGGCGTGGTTGCACCGAAGTCGAGAGTGACGTCAGCGCCCAGTCGCCGGGCGAGCTCCATTCGCGTCTCGACTCCCTCGATCACGATTACGTTCGCCGCTCCTTTGGCTCGGGCATAGGCCACGAGGAACAGACCGAGCGGGCCCGCGCCCTGGATCAGCACGTTGTCGCCGATCCTGATGTCGGCAAGCTCGACGGCGTTAGCCGAGGTCGCACCCGAACAGCCCGCGGAGACGAGGATCGCGGGGTCGAAGTCGCCCCAGTCCGCGAGGCTGATGATTTTGGTATTGGCGACGAGCAGGATGTGGTCGGCGTAGCCGCCGTTGAGATGCGGCGCGTCGGAGCAACCCTTGTGGATGCCGTAGACCCACCGGCTGCGGCAGAGGTTCGGCAGCTGCTTGACCGAGCAGAACCAGCACCCTCCGCAAACGACCGCGCGATCCCATATCACAGGGTCTCCGACGTGCAGTTCCCTGCCGTATAAATCGAATTTCGACCCACCGATCTCCTCAATGACCCCGACTCCCTCGTGGCCGAGGATCATCGGCAGTGGAGTTCGAGGATCCTCTCCGAGCCACATGTGCACGTCCGAACCGCATATTCCGGCCGCGGTCATCCGAACCAGCACCTCGCCCGACCCGACCTCGGGCTTGGGGTAGTCGGCGATCTCCAGCGGAGCCTTGAACGCTTTGAGAACTGCTGCTTTCAACAAACGCACCTCACAAGGGGAATTCAGCGGGCATGATAGGACGGGGCAAGCGGGAGTGTCAACCTGGTACAAGAAAAACGGGGGAGAGACAAACACATCCTTCCCCCTCTGGCGCGCACCTCGCGCCCGTTCCCGGATTGTGCTCGAAGAGCATAATCCGGGCCAGCAGACCACTGCCTGGTTCGACGCATTACTAGCCGTAGCGCATGCTCACACGCATTGGCGCGGCAGGCGCATCTCATCACGAGTAATGCGGGCTAGCCGCCTTGTTGATCGGACTTCGCGGGTTTCTGCTCCCTCTTCGCTCTCTTGCTCCGGAGAACGGAGAGGCGGCTCATCACCTGAGCGAAAGCCTCGCGGTCCGCAGGCCGGCTCTTGGGTTCGCGCAGCAGATACTGCAGCGTTCCGTTAGCCATGTCGCTCACTCCTCCGGCAGGCGGAACCGGTCTGTATAGTTGTATGACGAATTAACTAGCCCGACTGTTCCACTGGAGTCGGCGCGAAAAAGCGGGTGACTTGATGAAAGTCGAGAGAGAGCGAGGATGCGTCCAGAGACGTTCCGGTCCGCCTCCGCGCCGTCATAGAGGGCACCGTAGCCCAGCAGCGCGGCGCCGAGCAGAGACGCATCGGAGAATGTGGTAGCGAAGGTCTGCTTGCCGGTGCCGGCCTGCGTTATCGCGTTCCAGAGCTTGTTGCGGGCAGGACCGCCGGCGAGCAGGAGCTTGTCGGTACGGACTCCGTAGCGGGCCTCCATTAGCCGGATGCACTCGCTGAGCACGGCGGACATGCCTTCGAGCGCGGCGAGGGCTATGTGGCCGACTCCGTGCGATTCGATCAGGCCCACGATACTTCCCTTGGCCTGGGCATCCCAGAGCGGCGCTCGCTCGCCGCCGAGCGCGGTGTCGAACCGCAGCCCATCACCGTCCGTTTTCACGTGAAACGCTTCCAGCGCCAACGCCTCGAGCTTCTCGTCCGCGTCTGCGTCGTCCTCCGCGAAGCGCAGGCTGCGAACCCAGTCCCAGACGCGGCCGCTGCGCAGCATCGGCGCAACAACGCACCACGGCGAGTCGGCCGGAGACGCAGCGGTCGGAAGAGGGAACTGCAGGACCGTCTCGCGAGGACCGGGACACGGCATCGGCGCGTCCACCAGGATCGTGGGCGAGTCGCTCGATCCGCGGACGTTGATGACGGTCTGTCGGTCGCCCATCAGTGCCAGCGTCCCGAGTGAGCTGTCTCCGGCGCCGATCGAGATTGAGGCAAGACTCGGCAGTCCGAGTAGGTTGCGGGCGGACGCGATGCCCTCGGGCGGCACAACGTTGCGCCACGCCGGCTCTGCCCGCGGAAGGACATCCGACAGCCTGTCCGTGTCCATTTCGGGTGCGGCCTCGCGCAGCAGTTGCGCTACGGCGGGAGGGACCGGTCGACACGTGCGCGCGTCGTAGAGCCCGCTGATGGCGGTTTGGGTGAAGTCAGAGAAAAGGGATTCGGGGCTGGAACGATGGCCGGCATCGGCGAGGAGTTGGTGGGCGAATGCGGTATTCGGCGGGACCAGTCCGGAAATGCCGTCCAGCCGCAGGCACGCGGACTTGACGAGGTGCACCAGTCCGATTGCCATGCTGCCAGGCCACAGCCTGTTGAGCGTCTCGCGCTCCGCGCGGCCCAGCGCTTCGTCGAAACCGCCGGAGCAGAGACCTGCGTCGTCTGTGTTATCGTAGAGGCTCACCAACCGCGGATCGATCGAGCCGTCAGCCTGGACAGCGAAGCAGCCGGGGAATGTCGTGCTGATGCCGATCGCCTCGACGAGTTCGGTTTCGCGTGCCGATCTCTTGAGCCCGGCGATGCACTCTCGCACCAGCTCGACCCAGACGGCAGGATTCTTCCGGCTTATCTCGTCCTTGCACGGCCGCGATTCCATCCACGCGCCGGATATCACCAACTCCGCGGGCGAGGCGTTGGTCTCGACCACACCGATCAGCATGGCGGTGATGGTCTGCGTCGATATGTCGATGCCGATTGTGTGCCTGATAGCGCTCATCACTTTCCGTGCAGGAAGCCAAAGAAACAGACAGGGAATGCTACATAGACCGCCCCGCCGAGGAGCAGCGTGTATGGACTAAGCCGCTTGCGGAAGGTCATGTCCGCCCAAAGGATGGATGATGCCGCGAGCGCCACTATCATGCTCAGCAAACCCGCGTGTCCAAGCTCGTTCACTCCCCAGCCCGTGCAGAATATGCCCAGAGCCGGCAGGACGCTGCTCTGAAAGACCATCGCGCCGGTGATGTTGCCCAGCGCCAGGGTATCCTTCTTGCGGCGCATCCAAGTGATCGAGTTGAGCTTCTCCGGCAGTTCAGTCGCGATCGGCGTAATGATGGCGCTCAGGACCAGGGCTGGTATGCCCAGGGCCATGGAGATCGATGTCACGCTGTCAACAAACGCCCTCGCGCCGACCACCAGCACGACCAGCGACGCGACCAGCTGGGCGATGACCAGCCTCAACTTCGGCCTGCTCGAGCGGCGGGAGAAGTGCAGCGGACGTATCTCCCCTTGCTCCTGCTCGCAGTCCTTGCATGTGACAGTGAGATACACGTAGTAGGCGTAGCCAAGAAGCAGGACGCCACCAATCGCCAGCTTGGCGGGCCGGTACGAGTTCGGAATGAGGGCAGTTCCCAACGAGACGAGGTAGACGACGAAGAACCACCGCAGGTCCCTGCCAACGACCCTATAATCCGCCGTTATGTTCTTGCTTCGACGCCCCCGCGCCGCGAAGACGAGCACTGCCATGCCCGTGACAAACATCGCGATCGTGCTCAGCATCATCGGCGCACCCACAATCGCGCCTATGCCCGCATCGTGGCTGCTGCCGCCCTGGATGAAAGCGACCAGCGGCACCGAGGTTTCCGGCAGCGCCGTGCCGACCGCGGCGAACACGCTGCCGATGGTTCCTTCGTTGACCTTGAGGTGCTTGCCGAACCACTCGATCGCGTTCGTGAAAAGCTCCGCGGCCAGAAATACAAGCCCCAAGCCAAGTATCAGGTAGACTGCATTCATCGCATCGCCTTTCCACGAACAACAAAAAAGACCTTTGTCCTGCCGGCAAGCGGTCTGGACAAAGGTCTTGCATTACGAATAATCGCCGGTGGAACCAGCCCTGTGCGCCTACACAAGACGGCTGTTGATTCCCTCGCCCGCCCTAAAAGAGGCGGATGCTACTCCCCTTTGATCGCTATTGAGTTTGGCACGCCCACTATATCACATGTCAGGCTGGCGTGCAAACGAAGCCTCTACTCCTGCCGGACGCCGCAGACTTTCCAGTCGCCGCGGTGGTTGGGGCGACAAACCAACACGGTTTCGGACTGAGCGGGTCTGCCGCTGGGGAAGTTGAACCGGACGCGCGCGGTCGCGTTGTCGATGCCTTGATACTCGGGCGGGTGGACGACGTAGCTTGCCTGGCGATGGTAGACCCAGTCCCGGAAGGTGGTCGACCACTTCCTTGCTTCCTGCTCGCCGTTCCAGCCCGGAGCTTCGCGCACGGAGTAATTCATGGCCTTGTCGATCTTGCCCCTGGCCAACTGCTGCACCCAGGCCCAAGCCACCCTATCGGGCGGCAGCGGCATTGTGTAACGCCAGCCAATCCATCCGCAGAGAATCAGCAACCCCAGTGCCGCGCCGGCGATCACGACGCGCCGCTGGAAGAACGTAATGTGTTCTCCCGCCACGCCGACGGCGCGCCTGTTGCACACCCACGTGAAGCAAATCACAGTGCCGGCCGACAGCAGGATCGCGCTGATCCAGAACGGCACGTTGTAGTTGATGATGCCGAGCTTGGGGAAGCTCAGGGCGTCTGATGTGTAGATGTGCGGTCCTATGAGGGTGCCGGCCATCGCGGCTATGCCCTGCGCAAACCCCACGGCGCCGAGGACTTCGCCGCGGCGGCGAGGGTCGGTCGATGAGATCACAAGCGCGTTCCACGCGGGGAATGCGACTGTGAAGCCCAGCCCGATCAGCACGCCGGCGCCCGCGGCAAGATAGAGGCTGCGGAACAGAGCAAGTATCCACATCGCGATCGAGCTGCCGAGCAGCCCCCAGCACACCGCCGTGGTCTTGCCGAATCGGTCCCCCAAGTGCCCCAGCGGTACCGCAAATATGCCCATTCCGGCCGCGATTGGGGCGACTGCAAGACCGAACTGCGTCTCGGTCAGACCCAGGTGATCGAAACCGTAGAGCTTCACAATCGGCGTGAGCATTCCCATCCCCAAGAACGTGACGATAGCCATCACGACCATATCGGGGACTTGCCTGAAGCTGTCGGCGATCCCGGCCAGCCATTTCCCAAAGCCTCTGAGTTTCTTCTCGAGCTTGTTCTGAACGCGCGCGGTCGGCTCAGCGACGGCGGCCAGTTCGTGCATCTCCTCGGTCAGCTGCTCGGCGTGGATCCCGGCGTGATGGTGCTTGCCGGCGGGGAAGAAGATCAGCATCACGAGGAACGCCATCACGAACAGCCCGCTCGCGACGTAGAACGACGCGTGAAGAGTGCCGAAGTAATCGTCGGCCGCGCCTCCGATAAGGAATCCCAGGGCCATCCCGCCCATGTACGTCACGTTTAGAACGCTCATCGCGGCGGACCGGTGTTTCTCTCCGACGATGTCGCCTATGGACGCGAACGCGTTCATCCACAGCGCGCTGCTGCCGAGCCCGTCCAAAGCTCGAAGTCCGACCAGTATGGGCACGACCAACGGCCCGCCGACCAGGATCGTTATGTAGGAAGTGATGGCCGTGATCGCCGGCGCGGCGACCATGAGGGGCTTGCGGCCGATTCGATCACCCAACGCTCCCATCGCAGGTCGGGAGACTGCTTCCGTCGCCAGGAATGTGCCGAATATCAGGCCGTAGTGTGAGAACTCGTGTAGACCTTTGTCCACGTACATAGGCATTGCGGACAGGTTGAGGATCGCGTAGGCGAGTTCGGCGAAGAGCGCGGCGCTGCCAAGTATCATCAGCGCGCGATACTCGTGGAGAAAGTGCTTCAGTCTCGTGGGGATAATCGCCAAAAACTCGCCTCAGTGTGGAGCATTCTACAGAGGTTCTCGGGAACCCGATACGTCTCTTTCGTCGTCTGGAGACGCCTCCCGGCGGAGCAGTAGTCACCGGCAGGAGGCGCCTCCTGGAATACGGCGGCAGCTTAGTCTATTGTTACTTCCTTGCCTTCGTCGCTGGATCGGTAGATCGCGTCGAGGATCTTGATAACGTTGAGCGCCTGCTCGCCGGTCACGGGGACCTCGGTGTCATCGCGCAGGCAATCGTAGAATGCGCGGACCTCCGCGTCGTAGGTGTTGACGCTGCCAAGCTTCACAGGCGTCAGATCCGTAAGCGCGCCGTGCTGCTCGCCGAAGACTTTCAGCGGGCTGCTGCAGGCGCCGCCCTTGGTTCCGATCAGGGTCGTGCTGAACGCGTCGTCAACTATGTTGGCCGCGAAGCTGGACTCGATAACCATGCTCGCGCCGTTGTCGAATCGAACGAACCCAGCCGCATAGTCCTCGACCGTGTAGTTCTTGTAGTCCCACTGGCCCATCAGTCCGACGTGCCCGGGCTCCTTGCCGATATTGGTATAGGTCTTGCCGGACGCCGCTATCGGCTTCGGGTGACCCATCAGATACATCGTCGCATCGAGGATGTGGACGCCGATGTCGATCAGCGGCCCGCCGCCCTGCTTCTCTTTGTTGATGAAGACGCCCCAGCCGGGGATGCCGCGCCGGCGCAGCGCCCATATTCTGGACATGAAGATGTCGCCGAGCTCGCCGGCCTCGATGAATCTCTTGAGGCAAGCGATGTCCTGGTTCCAGCGCCAGCACTGAGCGATCATGAGCTTCTTGCCGGTCTTGCGAGCCGCGTCCACCATCTTCTGGGCCTCGGCGGGATTTCGTCCTATCGGCTTCTCGCAGATAACGTGCTTGCCGGCCTCGAGAGCGACCACGGTCGGGTCCATGTGCGTGTCGTTCGGAGTGCAGATGTGGACAGCGTCGATCTCCGGCATCTCCAGCAGCTTCTTGTAGTCCGCGAACTGGTGCGGCACGTCGAACTTCTCCGCGGCCTTCTTCATCACATCTTCCTTGATGTCGCAGACCGCGAGGATCTTCACATCCGGCTGCTTCTGCAGAGCCGGCAGATGCGCGGCATTAGCGATGCCGCCCGTTCCGATTACGCCTACGTTGAATGTCTTCAATCCCTTTCTCCCTTGCTTTCAATCTGCCCCAGCCACATTGCCGGGCAAGTCTGTTCCCAAAGCCGCAACTTGGGACTCGGGACTATCCCTTCACGACCCCCAGCGGCCGCATCTTGGCGACCAGGCGTGAAATGTCCGCTCCGGCACAAGTTTCCACAACATCGGCCACGTCCTTGTATGCGTACGAGGCCTCCTCGGACAGTGTGTCTCGTCCCTTCGCCTTTACTACAATTCCCCGCGCGGCCAATTCTTCCTGCACATCTTTGCCCCGCATGCGCTTGATAGCTGCGTGCCGGCTCATCACGCGGCCCGCGCCATGGCACGTCGAACCCCATGTCTGCTTCATAGCGCTGTCCGTGCCGACAAGCAGGAACGAGTACCGGCCCATATCTCCGGGCACTATCACCGGCTGGCCGACATCACGATACTGCTCGGGGATCACAGGATTGCCCGGCCCGAAGGCTCGGGTCGCGCCCTTGCGATGGACGCAGAGCTTTGTGAGCTTTCCGTCCACCGGATGTTCCTCGATCTTGGCCATGTTGTGGGCTACGTCGTAGACCTGCCGCAGGCCCAGTTTGTGAGCGCCGGCGCCCATCACCCTTTCGAAGCTCTCCCTAACCCAGTGCGCAATAGCTTGGCGGTTCGCCCACGCGAAATTGGCGGCGGATGCCATGCAACGCAGGTAGTTCTGGCCTTCCTCGGACTTCACCGGCGCGCAGGCGAGCTGACGGTCGGGCAGACTGATGTCGTACTTTGCGATCGCGCGCTGCATGACCTGCAGGCTGTCCTCGCAGACCTGATGACCAAACCCGCGGCTGCCGGTGTGGATCATGATCGTGATCTGACCCTTGCCGGTGATCCCGAACGCCTCGGCCGCGCGCTCGTCGTAAACTTCCTCGACTACCTGGATCTCCAGGAAATGATTGCCGGCGCCGAGAGTCCCGAGCTGCGGGCGACCGCGTTTGATTGCCTCCTTGGAGACGCACTCGGGGTCGGCAAGATCCAGGCAGCCGTTCTGTTCGGTCACCTCGAGGTCCTCCGGCCAGCCCATACCGTGCTCGACCATCCACTTGGCGCCTTTGCGCATCACCTGCTTGAGCTCGTGCTCGTCCGTGCGGATATTGCCCTCGCCGCCGACTCCGGCCGGTATGTTCAGGAAGAACTGATCAGCGAGATCGCGCACTTTGCCCTTCACGTCGTCGATGGTGAGGTCGCTGCGGAGCAATCGAACGCCGCAATTGATGTCGTAACCCACTCCGCCGGGAGAGACCACGCCATCGTCATAGAGCATAGCCGCTACACCGCCTATGGGGAAACCGTAGCCCCAGTGTATGTCCGGCATGGCCATGGACGGTCCGACGATTCCAGGCAGAAAAGCAACGTTCGCCACCTGCTCCGGGGCCTCATCAGTGCGTATCTGTGCGATCATTGTCTCGGTGGCATAGATGATGCCGTCGGTCCGCATGCCGGACTTATAGGACTTCGGGATCCGCCAGCGGTAGTCGTCGATCTTCTGCAGCGTTCCAGTCCACTCAGCCATCACTCTCACCCTCCTTGCCGCGCAAGTGCCGCATCCTCTTGCTTGCGATTACGGCCTGCTTCACCTTGGATGCCAGTTCCTCGGATTCGCAGACCGCCACCACTTGCTCGACCGCTCCAATTTCGTCGCCGGACAGCTCGACGGAATCCACTCCCAGCTCCTTGCGACTTGATTTCTCCCTGGCCGGCTCACTCTTTCTGAATCCACGCGCACTGAAATGGATGTCCTTGACGATCTGCTTGCCGACCGCGGCGTTGAGCCGCTTGACGATATCCTGCTTGTGCAGTGAGAGTTCATTCGACCACATGCTGCTCTTGCACGCGACGAAGAGCACGCCGTCGCGAATCCGGTCCGGTCTGCTTGACGCAGCGATCTGCGGCCCGACAATCTCTCTCCATTTCGCCAGAGCGCGCTGTTCGAGGATCTTTTCCTGTACGCCGAGATCCTGCAGCGTCGATTTGACGAAGCTGCCGATCCTGGTAACCCCGCTTCTGCGAAATCCGGATCTCATTGCCGTTTCACCTTACCCGATTCGACCTCGAATACCGTGGCATTCTCCAGCATCTGGGAGCTAACATCCGAAAGATGTGTGGTTGTCAGAAGAGTCTGACATCCGCTCGTGAGATCGAGAACTCTGTGCCGCCTGGACTCGTCGAGTTCGGCCATTATATCATCAAGCAGGACTACGGGATTCTCGCCGGCACTGTCTCGCAGCAACTGGATCTCAGCGAGTTTGAGCGCTATCGCCGCCGTGCGCTGCTGACCCTGCGAACCGTATTCCCTCGCGGTCATCGAGTTGATCGTTATACCCAGGTCGTCACGATGCGGTCCCGTGGTCGTGGTGGCACGAGCGATGTCGAGTTCTCTTCTGGCCGCGAGTGTTTCAGCAAGCGCGTTCGCTGTGCCCTGCTCGCCATCGGTCATCTCGGCGTTCGGCTTATAAGTGATATTCAGCTTCTCCGAGCCATCCGTAAGGCCGGCGTATATCTCCGCGGCCGCCGCACTTACGAATCCGACGAACTCGCTTCTTCGGGTGATCACCGCCGCGCCGTATATGGAGAGCTGATTGTCCCAGACATCAAGCCCGGTAGCCGAGGCCTGGCCCGCCTTGATCTCCTTGAGCAGGTTGTTTCTCTGGTCGAGCACTCTCTTGTATCGCCCCAACGAGTATACATACTGTGGGCTGACCTGCGATATCTCCAGGTTCAGATAACGGCGCCTCCTGGATGGTTCGCCCCGCACCATATCGATATCCGCATCGCTGAATATCACAGCATTAAGCTGCCCCACGATATCCCCTATCTTGGGATGCTTCACGGTATTGATCTTGACCGTCTTCTTCTCAGTCCTGCTGAGATCGATCTCAACCGTCACATCGTTTCGCGCCGTCCGGCTTACCTCCGCAACCACGCGAGACAAGGGATCACCGAGCCTTATCATGTCCAGATCGCGCGACGTACGATGCGACTTACTCGTAGCCAGCATATAGACAGCTTCCAGAACCCCGCTCTTACCCTGAGCATTTCGCCCGACAAGAACATTCAGCCCGTCGGACGGCTCAAAGGTAAGGGACACATAGTTCCGAAAACTCGTAAGGCTGAGCAATGATACGTACATTGCCCATATTATACTTAATCTGGTGGTGGTGGTGGTAGGGGATGTGGATAGTGTGGAAAACGGCTCAGCTTCCTCTCAAGCCCCTCGTGGACCGTCATGTGGAAAGAAAAGTTGAGTTGCTAGGTTTGGAAAACGCACTCATGTGGGCAAAATGACATTTACCAACACGGCAGTAGTCCACAACCGTTATACTCGCCGCTTCCACAGCTTGTTCCGTAAGCTCATCCACAGTTTTTGCATGCCGCCGCGTCGCAGATCAGCTTCGACATTCGCGACACGGCAATCTGCGTTTCGCCAAGGCAGTCCGTGTCCTGCGTGAATATCGCCACGGCGTATGAGAACTGATCCGTCGCCACGATTCCACAGTCGTTGAGCGCGGTGCCAACCTGGCCGGTCTTGTTGGCCAACACCCCCTCGGGCAGGAACAGCCCGAGGATATGGTTGTAGAGCTGCCCTCGCATAATCTGAAGCGCAAGAGCATCCTCCTCACTGCCGAGCAGCACGCCTCGCGCCATCCTGGCAAGCAGATCCGCCATTTCGGCAGCTACGACGCGATTGTCCACACCCTGTGCGACTGCGTCCCAATCGTACATCTTGCGCCTGAGTGTGAGGCCCTTGTAGCCCATGGCTTGCATGGTCGCGTTCACGGAGCTCATGCCCACGATGTCGATCAGCATATTGGTGGCGGTGTTGTCGCTGACGATGATCATCAGCGTCAGCAAGTCGCGTATGGTGAGAAGGAGTCCGTCGGAGAGCTGCGAGATCACGCCCGAGCCCGCCACGCGGCCGGTCTTGCGAAGCACGTATTCGGTCGAAAGCGAGATCCGGCCGTCGCGCGCTTGCTTGAGTGTCTCGATCATGATGGGCACTTTGATCGTGCTCGCCGCCACTATCGGGGCATCGGCGTTGAACGAAAAATCAAACGCTTTGGAGATGTCCCTTACCGAAACCGATACCGTGCCGCCGCAAGATTGCGCCAGCCGCTCTATTCCGTCTCGCAGATCGTTCATTACTTCCCCCCGGAAACCGCATCGTACACGATCTTCGAGATGCCCGCGATGGTCATATACGCATCGCTGCGCGATTGCCAGCCGTGGGTGGTCACGCAGATCGAGTAACAGAAATCGTTGGTCCAGATCAGGCCGCCGTCGTGCATCGTTATGTCACGCTCGCCGGGCTTGTTGGCGACCTGGGCTTCTTCCGGCAGAAGCACGCGCAGCCGCTCCTTGTCCAACTGCTTGCCAAGGATGTCCAACGCGAGCTCGTCTAGTTCTCCGCCAGCCGCCTGTTTCAGGTAGATGCGCTTGCACAGGTCCGCAATGTCGGCTGCCGCGATCCAGTTGTCCAAGCCCTTGGCCATGCCATCGTAATCGAACAGCTTGCGCTGAACCTCGGTGCCCGCGTAGCCGAATCCGCGCATGGTGGCGGTAATCTTGTCGGGACCGAGGAATTCGATGAGCATGTTGGTGGCGAGGTTGTCGCTGGTGAGGATCATCAGGACCATGAGGTCCTGATAGGTGAGCGGCATGCCGCCGTGCATAAACCTCAGCACGCCGGAACCGGGGGTGCGATCACTATCGTCGAGCATGAACTCAGTATCGAGCGACACCGCGCCTTCTCCAAGCCTCTTCACCGCCTCGACGAGCACGGGGATCTTGATAGTGCTTGCGGACCAGACGCGCTCGTTCTCATGGTAGTTGAAGTCGAAGGCGTTCTTGATGTCGCGGACGGCAACGGAGACAGTCCCGCCGAGTTCCTTTGCCATCCGATCTACTTCGGGCAGTATGTCGCGCATTCACTCACCCCCATAGTCTAACTTAGCACAACAATTCACCATTGGCAAGACCAGAGTGGACGCGGTATAGTATTGACGACCTGTAAGGAGGCCAAAGATGCGTGCATTTCGTCTCTTCTCCGCGACCATGCTTGTTGTGTGTCTGGCGGCAGTCGCGATCGCAGCCGATGGGCAGATTAGTGTCAAGGACTTCGGGGCTGTCGGTGACGGCAAAGCCGACGACACGGCAGCCATCCAGGCCGCTCTCGACAAGGGAAAAGCTGTTCCGCGTGGCGCGTCCGTCACCATGCCGGCAGGCGACTACCGAGTCACCAAGACGATCAGGATCGAGAACTGCCTCCTCACCGGCCTTTCCGCCGGCGGCTGGCCGGCCGACGCCGGTCCTATGCCCACCATCCGCGTGGACCACACCGCCGGTCCTTGCGTCATTGCGAAGAATGCGTCGTCGATTCATGGGATCAACTTCGCATACGATCACAAAGGCGAGGAAGCGCGCAAGTTCGGACCGACCGTCCTGCTCTCCGGCAACGGGATATCCATCACGAACCTCCGAATCGCCGATCCCTATGAGGGCATAATGGCCGACGGAGTCACCAACATCGGCCGCCTCAACATCGAGAACGTGTTCATCATTTCCGCGCGAGAATGCGGCGTATACGTGAGCAACACCTACGATATCGCCACGCTGCGCAACATCGAGGTCTGGAATCCCGCCAAATACAGCCTGGGGCACTGCACCGGTTTCCGGCTCGGCAAGAACGACGAGATCCGCCTCGCCAACTGCTTCGCCTTCGCGTGCAAGATCGGTTACCACTTCGTAAAAGACAAGGATGGTCCGACTTGGGGAGGTATGATCGGCTGTTCGGCCGATTTCAGCGTCCAGGGGATCGTGGTAGACGAAGTCTCGTCGCTGCGCGTCACCGGCGGCTGCATGTGGGCGCACTCGAATGCGCTGATGGTCAACGGTCCCGGGAGAGTCGTGGTGTCCGGCGTCGATCTCAAGTCCAATGGCGATGCCGCGCTCATCGTCCGCGACTGCAACAGCCTTACACTCACCGGCTGCACGCTCGGCAAGGCGGGCGACAGCTGGCCGACCGTGCCCGGCGCAAAGCTCGAGGGCGGCAAGAGCGTGCTAGTCAGCAACTGCACATTCGACGAAAATGGACCGGGTATGCTGATCGGCCCGAAGATGGAGTTCTTCTCGGTGACCGGCAACGTGTTCCAGCCGTCTCCATTCGAGGCGATCACGGATAACTCGGCCGCCACGGCCACCAAAGTCATCGCAAACAACCTGAGCAAGAAGGTGGAGAGGAAGGCCGCGGCCGCCCGCCTGTCTGGGCAAGGAGCCGGCTCATGACCAACCGCGAACGACTTCTAGCGGTTCTCCAGGCTCGCGAGCTCGATCGCGTGCCTTTCGCTCAGTACGACAACATGGCGCCGAACAACGAGGTCTGGTCGCTGCTGGGGCGGGATAGTGTGGGGCTGCTGCGATGGTCCGCCGTTCACTCATTCCAACACCCGAACTGCAGCAGCGAGTCCACGCCCATCGAGCGCGGCGGCCACTATGGCGAGCGCCGCGTCCTGCATACCCCCGCCGGCGACCTCAGCGAGGCATACGTTTGGGAGCCGGCGCTTGGCACTGCCGTCAGGTGCGAACGGTTCGTCAAGGAGCCAAAGGACTACGCCGCGCTCAAAGCCTACCTGCAAGACACGGTGGTACTGCCCAACACCGAGCACTTCCTGCGCGACTGGCAGGAGCTCGGTGACGATGGCATCCCGCACGTCAACCTCCCGCGCACACCGTTTCAGCAGATGTGGATAGAGTGGGCGGACCTCGACGACTTCTGCGAGCACCTTGCGGACAGCCCGGAGATCGTTGAGGAGTGCATGTCCTTGATGGCCGGCGTCATCCGTCGCGTGCTGGAGATAGCCCGAGCCGTTGAACTGCCGCATATCGTGTTCGGTGACAACATCACCGCGCCCATCATCGGCGAGAGATACTTCAGGGAGTGGGCGGTGCCCTCATATCGGCTTGCCGCCGAGATGCTGGACGCGCCGGTGTTCGTTCACATGGACGGCGACCTGAAGCCGCTCTGGGATGCGATCGGTGAATCAGGCGTACGAGGTATCGATTCGCTGTCGCCTCCGCCGGACAACGACACAAGCCCGGCGGACGTCGTCGCGATGTGGCCGGAGATGCGGATGTATATGAACTTCCCTTCGTCCGTGCATCTTGCTGCGCCTTCGGAGATCCGCCGGACTGCGGACGAAATACTTGCGCAGGCGGGCCATTCCGGGAGGCTGGTAGTGGGAATAACCGAGAACATGCCGCCCGACGCGTGGCGCACGAGCTACCCCGAGATCGCCGCCGCGATACGCGATTTCGGAAAACCGTGAAGCAGGTCTAGCAGCCTGCCGAAAAACTCGGCGCAGACCGTAGGAGGCGTCTCCAGACGGCGATCTGCGAGCATGAGGCAGACGGGCTCGGGTTCTGGAGAACCCTCCTACACCGCTTAATCCGGGGCTGCTGGAACATTATTCACGATCCTCGTGAATAATGTGGGCTAGAGGAGAAGCCCCGCCAGACCCGAATATGTAATGTCGTTCAAGTTGCATTCCAGGAGGATTACGTTGAGAAAGACAGCGCTGTTTTGTATTGCGATCATGCTGGTCATCGCGTCGGTTGCCGCGTTCGCCGAGCCGGTGACGCTGGAGTACAAGTTCAAAGTCGGCGATGTGGACAAGTACAAGATGGCCATGGCTATGAGCATGGAGATGCCCGGGCTGCCGGCCAAGGGCGGCGCGCCCGCGATGAACTTCTCGATGACCATGAGCTACATCCAGAAGGTGCTTGCCGTCAACCCCGACGGCACTGCCAAGGTGCAGGTCACCTACGGCGACATGAAGTTCAGCGGCCTGCCGGGCGACGCCAAGGCAAAGGCCGACACCGAAGCCAAGACGAAGGCGATGGCGGGCCAGGTGATGACCGCGATCATGACCAAGCGCGGGCAGATGCTGTCAGTCCAGGGAATGGACAAGGTGATGGCGGCCGCGGGCATGCCAAGCATGGACTTCAGCAAGTTCCTCAACTCCGCCTCGAATCAGGCGCTGCTTCCCGAGGGGCCGGTGGATGTCGGGCAGTCCTGGAAGCAGGAAGTGCCAATGCCGTTCGGCAGCGGTCGGATGAGCGTAACCTCGACGCTGGACAGCACAGATCAGCAGTTGTGGGGGCTTCAGGCGGCTAAGGTTTCCCAGGCGTTCGACGGCTCGTTCGACATTGCGGAGGTTCTGAAAGCAATGATGGGCGGCCTCAAGGCCGGCACCAAGGGTGCGCCGGACCTGTCGTCGATGTCGGGAACCGTGAACCTGAATGGCAAGATGGACTTCCTGTTCGCGCCGGCCATAGGGAAGCTCCTGAACGGGGGCGGCAGTATGCAGATGAAGTTGACCATGAACCTGCCTCCCGAGGCCGTTAAACAGGGCGCGCCGGCTTCAGTGGACATGAACATGAATATGCAGATCAATATCACGCGGTATAAGTGAGCGACGTGTGAGCGGCGGCGGCTCGAGAGAGCCGCCGCCTCAAATCCCGCTACTTCACTCCGAGCTTGGCAAAGTCCTCGCGAATCGTGGACTCCGCCACTTCCCCAGCATAGCGCGCCTTGACTGTGCCGCCCCTATCAAGCACGAATACCGTGGGGATTCCCGTTATCCCGTAGGAACCCATCAGATTGTTTCTGGACCCCGCCGCCACTATCGGAAAGCTGATATGGTTAGCGGAAGCAAAACTCTTCGCGGTCGCTGAGTTGTCATCGAGGTTGACCGCCAGGACATTGAGGCCCTTGGCGTGAAGGTCCTTGTAGATCTTCTCTACGACCGGCAGTTCCGCCCTGCAGTGCGGACACCAAGTTGCCCAGAAGACCAGAAGCGTCGGCTTCTCAGTGAAATCGGATAGGCTGACGGTCTTGCCCTCGAAGGTCGGCAGCTTGAAATCCGGGGCCTTTGAGCCGACGGATACCCCTGCCAAGACCGGAACCAGCGCGATCACCAATACCATGGCGGCAATACCCGCCAGTATGAGTATCATGACTCTCTTATGCATCCTGTATTCGCCTCCCCGAGAGTAGACTCGTTAGTACTGATACCCACTTGTGTCTTGTTGACACAACTCCCGGCCGCATACTATAGTTCAGCTATGGATACGAGTGCAATCGACACGATATTCGAGGCGGCGCGGGAGGCGTTCGGGGTACCGGGCGCAGCGGTCGCGGTCGTCTGCGGCGATGAGACCTACCTGCAGGGCTATGGGACCAAAGAGCTCGGCAAGGACGATCCCGTAACGCCGGACACGCTGTTCGCGGTGGGGTCGGTGACAAAAGCGTTCACGACCACGGCTATGGCCATGCTTGTTGACGAGCGAAAGATGGCCTGGGACGATCACCCTCGCAAGCATGTGCCGGCCTTCAGGTTGGCCGATCCGCTGGCCGATGCTAACGTCAACCTTCGTGACCTCGTTGCTCACAGGACCGGCGTGGCGCGCCATGACAGCCTCTGGTACAACTCCAAGTGGAGCTCCGAGGAGCTGCTGGCTAAGATCGCGTCGCTTGCGCTGACGTACTCGTTCCGCTCGACGTATCAATACAACAACCTGATGTATATGGTCGCCGGCCTGGCCGTAGGGGCGGCGGCCGGGACGACATGGGATCAGTTCGTGCGGTCGCGGATATTCGGGCCGTTGGGGATGAACAGGTCGGTTACCAGCATCAACGACCTCGCCGACGCAGGCAACTTCTGCACGCCGCACGAAAAGCTCGAGGACGAGGTCGTGACGGTGCCGTGGACGAACGTCGACGCGGTCGGCGCGTGCGGGTCCATCAACTCGTGTGTCCGTGACCTTGCCAACTGGCTCAGATTCCAGCTCGGAGACGGCACGTGGAACGGCGAGCGGTTGGTTTCGAAGGCGAACTTGGACGAGACGCACTCGCCGCATTTCGTGGTGCCCGTCGATGAAACGTCCCGCGATCTCGCCGAGACGACCATCACCAGCTACTGCCTGGGCTGGAACCTGCTCAACTATCGGGACCGCACGATCATCGCGCACGGCGGCGCCATCGATGGCTTCAACGCCGGGGTGGCGTTGGTGCCGAAGGCCGGAGTCGGCATAGCGATCCTCTCGAACCTGGCGCACGACCTGGTCGTGTGGTCGATGCGAAACTCGCTGCTCGACCACTTGCTTGACCTGTCGCCGAAGGACTGGTACGGCGAGGTTAAGGCAATACATGCCAAGAACCGCGAGCAGTCCGACAAGGACAAGAAGGAGCGCGCCGAGAAGCGAGTCGCGAACACGAATCCCTCGCACGACCTGGCGGATTACGTCGGAGACTACTCGGATGATGCTTACGGGACCGCGACGGTCGGGCTCGAAGAGGGCGCCCTGACGTTCGCCTGGAACAACCATCGTGCAAAGCTCGAGCACTGGCACTTCGACACGTTCGCCGGCAAGTACGAACCGCCGGATTGGCCCGTGCCTATCGAGATTCTGTTCACGCTCGACTCATACGGCGCCATCGCCGCGCTGCGGCTCATCTGGCCGGAATCGGGAAACGACAGGGTGTTTCTGAAGGCGCGCCCGGCGGATTAGTACGTCAGATCTGCCGCGCGATAGACGGACACGTCGTCTGGCGTGCATACCCCCACGACTCGAGCGAAGGAACCAACGGGCGGCGGCGTGACCATATTCCGGCAGGCGATGATAAGGCCGGCGCCGCGGCTGCCATCTGAAATCGCGAACGAGCTTGCGGAGGATGAAAGCACCTTCCCCCAAACCTTGACCAGCAGGCCGAACGTCTTCGGGTCGGAGCAGTCCGCGTTCGACACGCCCAGCGGGGCCAGTGTGGCGGTACCGCCGGCGGGGCTGATGTCGGCGTTCTCCAAGACCCGCATGCCGCCCTCCGATACCAGCCGTCCCGTTACGGAAACGACGGTCCCGGGGGCCAGACTCTGGACGGCCCCGGACTCGTAGTACACCCGGATTCCCGCACACCGATCGGCATCCTGCACGAAGCATTCGACCGGGTCGGTCCTGCTCAGGAGCGCCGAAGTGAGCGTCACCCACGAGCCTTCGAGGGCATTCTGGGCATCGGCCACTCTTGTCAGGGCAGTCGCGGGCTTCGGCAGGATGTAAGCGAGTGATGGGTCGCCGTACAGGTTGAAGACGAGGTGGTTGGGCCAGATGCCCATAGGGTTTGCGAGGCGTGCGTCCGCCAGGGCCTTTCCGCACGGCTCACCCGACTGCAGTAGGAACCGCGCATACTGATAGCCCATCCCTCCGATACTGTCGGTGCGGCTGAAATCCGTCTGAGCAAGGTAATACCACGACACCCGGGACGCCGAGAGTGTGGCCACGCTGCCGTGCGCCAGAGCGCGATACCCGAGATTGGCCGCATCCTCCGGCTTGCCATTCAGGCAGGAGGCCATGTAGACGATCGCGGGCCGCGAATCGTCGAGGTACAAGCATCGGGCGCTCGCAAACACGCTGGTGGCGGTGTCCTGGCTGCCGTGAGTCATCCAGAATACCAGGCCGGCGCCCTTCGTCCAATCGTTCTGCACTGCGTCGTAGGTGCTCGGGGAGTGCTCGGGTGGCGGGGAGACGGCGCATCCGGCGTCGTACATTCTGTCAACAGTCAGCCCCTTCGGCCGAGCGAACGCGGCGGCAATCTGTTCGCCCAGCTGATACGATGGCGTATCCGTGTCCAGCGCCACCATGGGCAGCAGGAACGACTTTGCCCAGGGCCCCGGCGCGAGCGACTCATACACGACGGTCTTGCGCAGGATCGAGTCAAGCTCGGCGATGCTGCCGTAGTAGGGGATCCGGCCGACATATACCTCGGGGATGCGGTCGATCCCGCCTGCGCCGAAGTCGTCGGGCTCCTCGCCGGCATAGCCGTCGCCGTCGCGGTCCCAGTTGCCGGTGAGATCGGCGTAGTAGTAGTCAGAAGGCGCTTCCTTGTACGAAGACGCCCAGTTGCGCGGCCAAAGCATCTTCATAGGGACCGTGCCGCTTGTTGGGTCCGAGCCTCCAATGAGCAACACGTACTGGATGGCCTGGGATTGGTAGTTGAGCTGAAGCCACGCCCTGATGTTGCCGGCAGCCGTGCTGCCGTTACCGCCGCCCCAACCGCTCTCGGTCACGACTTTGACGGCGAACCCCCGCGCTGACTGGAAGTTCACGAACTCGGCCAGCGCTGTGCTCGCGGAGGCGATCGCGTTTGTGGTGATGATCGCGTAGCCCGGCTTCACCGAACTGGCAGCGCCGTACCAAGCCTCTGCCTCACTCTGGTTCTGGACGAATCCGCTCATTGTCGCTGCCAGCCGGTCGGGCGGCGGCGGCGGTACGCTCTTGCGGCGGAAGGTCAGGTTCGCCCGCTCCGATGCGACGACTCGCAACTTGCCCGTCGTCGGGTTATACGCGTAGGGCCAGAACTCGACCACGGCGACCTTCCACGACCGCAGGTGTCCCACTTCCACGACGCGGAGATGCTTTGCGGGGTAGAAGGCATTGCGAGCGTAGACAAGCGAGTTGCGGCCTTGCGAGACGCTCTTGGCTGGGCCGAAGTCCTGGAAATCGGTGCTTGTGATCGCCGGCACCGGGGCAACGTCATAGGTTCCTGGCAAGAGCGCCGTGTCGCAGCCTGAAGATGATAGGCTGACGGTGGACTCGTCCGCGTCGGGCGGCAGCGCGACGTAGATCAACTTGCAGGGCAGCGCCGGGTCTCCGCTGGATACCGACGAGCAGAATCCCTCGATATCGATCCTTTCGACCCTCTGTCGCACACCGGCTCCCCGAGCCGAGGCGCCCTCGATCATCGCCGGAGCAAATCGCAGATCCATCTGCAGTGAGTCGCACGCGCCGGGCGCAGCGCATACGGCCCAAAGCGCCACCATGGCGCACACGATACGGTACTTCAACTTCTCCCCCTCCCAAGGGCAGGAGCTTCATACCCAGGGAACGCGAAGTTAATACCGGAGGCAGAAAGCTACGCCCTCTGCCGGAGCGCCTCGTATAGCACTATGCTGCCCGCGACAGCGATGTTGAGGGAATTGATACGGCCGCGCATCGGGATGTAGACGACTGTGTCCGCCGCCTTGCGGACCTCGTCGGAAATCCCGACGTGTTCGTTGCCGACGACCACCAAAGTGGGCCTCGTATAGTCCACGCTAGTGTAGGCATCGTCGGATCGCGCGGAGGTCGCGACGACCTGCAGGCCCGCCTTCCTCGCGGCGGCGATAACCCGAACAGGGTCGTACTGGATGCAGATCGGCGTAGTGAAGACCGCTCCACGCGAGCCCCGCACGACACGGCGCGCGAATGGGTCTGTCGTGGCCGCTGCAAGTACCACGCCGTCGACTCCCGCGGCATCGGTCGAACGGAGCAGCATCCCCAGGTTGTCAGCGTTCTCTCCATGCTCGACCATCAGGACCAGAGCCCGCGACGCCGAGAGGATGGCGTCCATCTGGGCCGTCTCGCGCTGGACGATCGCAATGCACTCCGGCGTAGGCTTGGCTTCCAGCACTTTGGCCAAGAGGCCCTCGGATGCCGTCACGATCTCCGCTCCGACGGATCGAGCCAGGCCCGCGAGACCGGCGCACTTCGGGTCGGAGGAAAACCGCTCCGTGACGATGAGTGTGTCCACGTGCCCGCCGTAGTCGAACGCACGCCGCACGATCTCTTCGCCTTCGGCGAAGAATCGCCCGGCCCGCCTGCGGCCGTCCTCGGTGCCGAGCTCCTTCAGCAGCGCTATCACGGGATCCTTTTGTCCAGTTGCCTGTCGTATCATGTCAGCTAACTCTATGCTGGTCACCGGACGCTTGTCAAGCCCACGCCGATTGCTCCCGCTCCCGTTCTTGTGCTAACCTATGGCTATGAGAACGATTATGGTTGCGCTGCTGGTCCTCGCGTTTGCCCCCGCGCGCGCGGCGGATAAGCTTCCCGCTGACCCAGATTTCTCGTGGGCGTCGAAGTGCTCGAGCCAGGTCAGAGCAGGCCTCGCTCTGGCCAGGACGGACTGGCGCGCGGCGTCGGTCGTCCCCCCAAAGGACGCGAAATCCTCCGAGCGGCGTTTCGACGAGCACTACTTCCACGAACTTCTCGATGGCGACGACGCCTCCTACGGCCTGCTCGACAGCGCGGTGCGACGACTCAAGTCGCTGGAGGACTGCAAGGCGGAGTACGCCAAGGCGATCAAACTGGCAGGTAAGTCCGCGCCGGCGGCTGCCGCGCCGTTCGACCCCCCCTACTATCTGCTGCGGAGCCGGATCAGGATCGGTCTGGGGCTCGCGCGCGCGTCCGTTGCCATCCAGATGACCGGCCCGGATACCTCCAACTACTGCTTCGAGGCAATGGAGTCGGCGATCGATGCCTTGCGAGACTCGGCCGACGACGCTGCCAAAGTGCCCGGCGGGGCGAGACGCGCCGACTCGATCCGCAAGCTCAGGACCATTCTCTTCGACGTGTGGGAAAGCGCCCAGCGGTCCAAGGACACCAGGCTGATCGGTGAGATCGACCTGGTGCGAGCGTTCGACCGGTCCGGCCTTTTGGATACCGGCCAAACACAAAGCAGACTCTAAGCCTACACGCGCGAAACAGTTGTCGTCACCCCGTCATCGTGTTTGCGTGTATCCTAGCCTGGGTATCTGTAGCGAGAGGGTGAGTTGCCCATTTCCCGGTTAAGGAGGATGCAAGATGCGAGTTCCACTCATTGTTCTCGCGCTGATGCTCGCCTGTGGAGCAGCAACGTTTGCGGAAAGCAGCCCTTCGGGGCAGGCGATGCTGGACGCGTGCATTTCCAAGTGCCTCAACGTCAGCCCGTCCCAGATCACGGAGCTGCGCTCGCAGGGCATGTGCGACTCTGACGTAGCCATGTGCTGCGCGATCGCTTCACAGTCTCACAAGCCCGTCAAGGACGTGGCCGCTCAGTGGCAGGTCAGCAAGGACTGGAAACAGGTTGCCAGCAGCTGCAACCTCTCCCCTGCCGACCTGGCTTGTGCACCGGTCGCGGCGAGTCCGGACTCTGAGGCCTTCAACACGGCCTTCTTCTCCCAGTACTATAACCTGGCGCAGGCCCAGATAGGCCAGCTCAGGCGGCAGGGTTGTTCCTGGGACGAGATCAACTGCTGTGCCAACGCGGCGGCGCGCTGCAATCAGCCGGTTGCGCAGATCGCGACCCTGAGGGCTCAGGGCATGACCTGGCCGGCCATAGCAACGCGCTACAGCGTGGACAGCGGTACGATTACGACGCCTGTCAAAATGCAGCAGGTGACGGTGACGCCGAGCAGCGCGGGTGCGGGTCCATCGCAGACATGCCCTGCACCGTGTCCGACGGCCACGTGTCCGCCGGCACCTTGTCCCGCACCGTGCCCGAGCGTGTGCGCGACCGGGCCGAGTTCCTGCTGCGGCAACGGGCCGTGCCTGATCTGCGATGGGTGCGGCAACGTGATTCTCAACTACGATCAGGTCATCGACCTGTATGCCGAAGGCAATGATTGGCTCGACGTGGCGATAGCCGCTCGAATATCCATGCTCGTGGGCTATCCGGTCAGGCAGATCCTCACCGACCGTAGGAGCCTCGGTACCTGGCAGCTCACGCTGGCTTACTACGGAGTCAGCCCGGCCCAGGCCTACAACGTGGCTGACTATCCGTTCGCGCGGCGAAGCATCTACTCCGTCGGCGTAGATGCGAAGCATATGCAGATGATCGCCCAGTACCAGAAGCCCGGCACTTGGCCGTGCTGTCCGAGGGGCAATCCTCCGTGTCCGGGCGGCGTGGGGGCCGGAGTGACGGTATGTCCGGTGCCGTGCCCCAATCCTTGTGGGAACCAGCCGGTCTGCCCGAGTCCGCCGGCGCCGATTCCGTGCCCGACACCAAGTCAGTAACCGTTCCGGGATAGGCAGACAGCACCAAGAAAGGGCGGGTCTTAGATCCGCCCTTTGTCGTTCTCGAGCAGCCTCAACGCCAGCAGCCCGAACAGAAAGACCGCGCAGGTTGCGCCCGCCACCACGCCGGAGTCGTTGAAGGCAAACGCGCCCAACGTGCCGACCAGGCAGCCAAGGACAGCCGCGTATTCCTCACGGCGCAACAGGCTTCCGCCACGCAGGCGGCTGCCCCACCAGTAGAGTGCCGCCGAGCCCGCCATGCAAAGCCCGAGCAGCCGGCTCCAGACGCTCGTGACTATGAGCATGCAGTTCAGCGCGAGTTTGCGCTCTATGACCCAGAGCAAGCCACCCGCGCCCTCGTCCGACATCATCGCCACAGTCTTCCCCGCATGCGACTGCGCCGCTCCGCTTCGCAGGGCATCGGTGGCGAAAAGCCCTCCGACCAGTACGACCGTCAGCAGTGCGATCAGGGCAATCCCGCGAGCGCTGGGCCTCCAGCCTCGCCTCGCAAGCAGTACGACCCCGATCGCCGGTGCGGCGGCCAACGCGCCGCCGATATTGGCGCCGAGAAATGGAGCGCCGATGGACACGAATGTGGCCCCCAGGAGCGCCACCGAGGCCAGACCAGCGATTCGCTTACCGATCCGGCCGGATGCCAGCGCCATCCCAAGGCCCGCGATGGTGGCGCCAAGCATTGTGCCCATCAACTCGTTGCCGATGCCGTAGTAACGCGCGCCCTCGATCACGTTGTAGCCAGCTATCGAGGCCTGGATCAGGGGCGCTCCTCGGAGCAGATCCACCATAAGGCCCAGGACCAGAGCGGCACACAGCCACACGAATGCTCGGCCCGGGGAACGAATGACCAGCGCGCAGAGCCCGATGATCGCGGCGGTCAGCCCGATCAGGACGAGCGTGGAGCCAACAAGCCCAACGGAACACACCAGCGGCATCGAGAGCATCGCCACCGGAATCGCAACGAAGCTCAGCGCCAACCATGATGCGAGTCTTTTCGTCCACAGCGGGCCGGGCAGCAAGATCGCGACCAGCAAGAGCACAACGATCACCGACTGCGCCACGCTGCTCCATCGCATTATCACCTGTCGCTGGGCCTGAGCGCTCGCGTCCGAGTTCATCAATAGTAGGGTTCTGGCCACTTCGGCGCTGGGGACATTTCGCATCGGGCGGCCGACCATCTCGACACCCGGCGCGGCGCCCAGGAAATCCAGAATCGTCGGCCCGACATCGCCTAGCGTAACGATCCCTCCGCGACGCGTGGACGGTGAAGTGAGCATTCCGCCTGAGAACCCCGGCCCGCGAATGACGATAGCGCCCATTCGTTCGCCTTCGATCTCGCTGAACGACCGCGCGTTGGGCGATAGGACGATAAGCAAGTCGTGGCGCGCGTCCAGCCGCCTCTCCAGTTGCCTCGCGAACGACCTCACACGAGCGTCCGATTGCGCTTTCAGTGCGGCGGCCTGCTGGTCTGTGCAGAGCTCGGAATACGAGTCTGCCCGGAACGTGTCGCCGTAATCGATCACGACGAACCGGCAGTCCGCGCGGAGCCGGTCGAACATGTCAAGCAGCGCGGTGGGGTTGGTTCGAATTCCGTAGGGCGCGGACGGATCAGGCCGCAGCAGCTTGGCGCCGTCCACCTCGCCGTAATCGACCGTGCCGCGCTCGTCCATTGCCGCGGCGACGGCCTCGCGATGGATCTCGCCGGGTATGTCGGAGCAGCCGATGACGGCAGTGCGGATACCGGCCTTGTGTAAGGCCGATCCCAACTCGCCCGGCTTTGCGCGATAGGACGACTCCGCATTGACGCGCGCCATCAGCGCGATCTCTGGGTGCAGGATCGCCGCGCCGCGGGGACGCACACCCGTGCGGTATTCGAACGCATCTCTCACGGTCTGGGCGTCGATGAGGCCGCTGGCGTCTCCCGCCAGGCGAACCTCGGCGCCGCCGGTAGCCATCGCGCCGGCGCCCAGCGAGATGCATCCCGACTCGAAACCGGACTTCGATCCCGGTTCCAGCTCGCGGCTAGGCCTTCCGGCACGCACGTTCAACAGCCCGGCCGAGCCCTCGTCGAGCATCCCAGCGAAGTCCCGTGCGCTGCAACTGCCGGCGATCAGCACGACCACGCGCGGCTTGGGGTTGGCAAGCCCGGCTGTTGTTGCGAGCACAAGCAAGAGCATAGCAGTGGAGACAATGCGCATCATCATAGCAGAGTCATGTTCTCACATAGCAGGAGCATTTGCAATCTTGGCCGGGTTCTGCAAACAGGCAAGTCGACCTAGTCTCCTCGCACATTGGCGCTGCCGCTGCCGATCTGGTCGGGCTTCTTCTTGCCGAAGTAAACGTCGAGAATCGCGCGGCAGACGGGGCCCGCAGTGGTTGCGCCGTGCTTGCCGTGCTCCACGACGCAGGCGATCGCTATGGTGGGTTTCTCCATCGGGGCGAAGCACACGAACCATCCATGCGCGGCCCCGCGGTTCTCGGCGGACCCGGTCTTGGCGCAGACGGCGATATCGCCCAGGTCGCACGAACGGCCCGTTCCGGCCGTCACCGCCTGGCGCATCGCAGCCTGGACCATTTTGAACTGCTCGGGCGTTGCTTCCACCTGACGGCGGAGCTCGGGCTTGGTACGCTTTGCGGACTTGCCCTTGGTGTCGAGGATGCTGTCAACCAGATAGGGTCTGTGGATCTGCCCGTTTACGGCGACGCCACCGATCGCGACCGCCATCTGAAGCGGCGTGACGGCCACATAGCCCTGCCCGATGCCACAGCTGGGGGTCTCGCCGGGATACCACTTCTCGTGGAAGCGGCGCCTCTTCCATTGGGTGTCGGGCATGGTGCCGACATGGTTGTCCTCGTAGCGGCTCTCACGAGGCAGATCGATGCCGGTTGCCGTGCCAATGCCGAACTGGCGGGCAACCTTAGCCATTCTGTCGATTCCCAGCTTCATCGCCAGGCGATAGAACCACACATCGCACGACTCCGCGATCGCGCGGTTGAAGTTGACTCCGCCGCCGTGCACCTTCCAGCACCTGAACCTGCCGCGGCCGAGCGTGTAGACGCCGGGGCAGCTCACGGTTGTGTTCAGGTCACACGCTTTGTATACCAGGCCCGCAATCGCCATCAACGGCTTGAACGTCGAGCCCGGAGGGTAGATGTTGTAGACCGCGCGGTTCTGCTGGGGCCGGCCCTTGTCGAGGTTGATCTTGTTCCAATCAGCCTCGCTGACCTTCTTGACGAACACGTTGGGATCGTACGATGGCTTGCTTACCATTGCCAACACCGCGCCGGTTCTGGGGTCAAGCGCGACAACGGCGCCGGTCTGCGAGCCCATCGCCCGAAACGCTGCCACCTGCAGGTCGCGGTCGATGGAAAGCTTGATGGCTTTGCCCGGGACTGATGGCTTCTCGCCGAGTATCCGTACCATCCGGCCGCTCACATCAACCATTATCTTCTTGCCGCCGTCGGTTCCCCGAAGCTCGTCCTCGTATTGCCTCTCGAGGCCGGACTTGCCGACGTAGTCCCAGGGCTGGTATTCCTTGTTCTCCGCGTGTGCCGCATCGAGTTCCGACTCGCTGATCTTGCCAAGGTGGCCCATGATGTGCGCGACCGCCGGGCCGTCGGGGTAGTTGCGAAGCTGGTCGAGCTCCACGCTCACCCCCGGCAGGAGCATGCGATTCTCGCCTATGCGCGCGACTGTCTGCATCGATACGTCGGTCTTGATGCGCACGGGCGACCCGGGCCGGGCTTGCTGATGCTTGGTCTCGTATTCCACGATCGCGTCTATCTCGGACGGGGTCATCTGGAGGATATCGCAGAGGGTGTCGAGAGCCTGTTTGTTGTCCCGCAGCTTGTCGGGCATCGCGAGGACGACAAACTGCGGCCGGCTGCGCGCGAGTATGCGACCCTTGCGATCGAGCACCGTGCCTCGAGGCGCGCGCGTGCGCAGGAGCTTATAGGCATTGGACTCGGAGGCCGTTCGGAGGTCCTTGCCGAGCACGATCTGCAGATACCACAGCCGCCCCAGCAGCACGAGGAACGCGAGGATGACGAAGTACGCCAACTGATTGATCCGGGCTCGCTGCAGCTTGCGATCTTCGAGTTGGACGTGCATCTATGCTCCCAGTTATTCCCTTACGTCGTGCTTAAGGTTGCAGACCTCGGTCGGGACGTCCTTGACGGGGAGCCGTTTGCGAACGGTCCGAGGGCAATTCCTACCGGCGAGCAGCCCCGATTCCGGGCAGACGGTCACCGTGACGTAGTCAGTTTCGGGGGTCGAGTCCACGCGGGTGTTGCTATCCGGTGCGGGTTCGACTCCCGAACCGGGGTGGATCGTGCAGTAGTCGGTAGGCTCGGTACCCGCCGCGAAAGTGCGTGTGCGCCAGGAAGGACAGGTTTTTGTTGCAAGGAGGCCGCTATCGGTGCAGATCTTGCGTTTGACGGTGTCGCCCGTATCGGTCGTGGCGCTGTCGGGCTGGGTCATGTCCGAGTTCTGGTCTGCCGGCGGCTTTGCCTGGTCGGCCTGCGGATTATCCGCCGACTTTGAGTCGTTCTTCTTGGCCTTCTTCTCAGCCTCGGCTCTGACCTGATCGTAGATGGGTATCGCCTTGAGCATGAACTCGCGCCAGACAGGCACGCACAGCGCCGCGCCGGAGGCGTGTTTCATCGACGAGTAGTCGTCGTTGCCGACCCAGACGGCAGCGCAGATCTTCTTCGGCACGTAGCCGATGAACCAGACATCGTGGTCATCGTTGGTTGTGCCGGTCTTGCCTCTGGCGTCTTTGACGCAGCTCGCGCCGCGTCCGTAGCCGTAGGTCACAACGGCTCTGAAAAGCTTGTCCATGCCGCTGTTGATTTCCTTGGAGATCACCTGCTGAGCGTCGATCGACGATTCCTCCAGCAGCTCTCCGCGGCTGTTGGTGATCCTCGCGATGGCCATAGGCGCCACGCGCACGCCGTCGTTGGCGAACGTGCAATACGCCGAGGCCATTTCGATCGGATGCACCCCGGGGATGCCGCCGATCGCGGTAGGCAGATACGGCTCAAGAGGCGAGGTTATGCCGAGAAGGCGGGCGTACTTGATGACGTTCCTGATGCCGACCTTCTTGGCCGTATGTATGGCCGCCATGTTCAGCGAATAGGCCACGGCCTTCTCCATGGTCACGTGTCCCATATACTTCCCGTCGTAGTTTCTTGGCGTCCACCACTTGCCCCCGCCTGCCGGGAAGCTGTCTCGCGTGTCGTCAACGATGGAGGTCGGCTTCATGCCGGCCTCCAGAGCTGCCGTATAGACAAACGCCTTGAATGAGCTTCCGGGCTGGCGGCCTGCCTGCGTGCACCGGTTGAACTCGGACTTGGGATCGACGCTGCCCACCATCGCCAGTATCGCGCCGTTTGTCGGATCGAGCGCGATGAAGCACCCTTCCGTTGCGTGACGATAGGTCTTGTTGATCCTGGCGTTCTCACGGAGAGCGTGCTCGGCAACCAACTGCATTTTGTAGTTGAGAGTCGAATAGACGCGCATGCCGCCGCCGAAGAGCACATCGTCTCCATAGCGGTCTCTGAGCTGCTTGACTACGTAGTCCACGAAGTGAGGGGCCTTATATGCGTTGCGGCCGCCGCGGCGCGGCACGATATGGATCTTCTCAGTCTGAGCTTCGCGGCACTGCTGTTGGGATATGTAGCCTTCCTGGGCCATCTTAGCGAGCACGACGTCGCGCCTGTCGAGCGCCGCGGGCAGGTTCCTATGGGGGCATTTGCCCGAGGGTTCCTGCGGAAGTCCGGCGATCAGCGCGCACTCGGACAGGTCCAGTTCCTTGACATCCTTGCCGAAGTAGACGCGCGAAGCCGCCTGTACTCCGAACGCGCCGCTGCCGTAGAAGACCTGGTTGAGATACAACTCCAGAATGCGGTCCTTGCTGAAGTTGCGCTCGATGAGTATCGCCAGGAATATCTCCTGAATCTTGCGCTGTATGGTGCGGCGCTGGGTGAGGTACACGTTCCGGGCGAGCTGCTGAGTGATGGTGCTGCCGCCCTGGGTGAGCCGGTGGCCGCGCAGGTTGGCGTAGACCGCACGGGCCACGCCTCGCATATCCACGCCGGAATGCTCATAGAAGCGCCGATCCTCGATCGCTATCGTCGCGTTGCGGAGATTCCTCGGGATATCGTTGAGTGGCACATTGGTGCGGTTCTCGCGGAAGACTCGACCAAGCAGCACGCCGTCGGCGGAGTAGACCAGCGTGGCCTCCGGCGCCTCGAACGTGCTGATATTTGGCAGTGATCGCGAAAGGCTCGCGAACCATCCCAGCACCAGCCCTGCCAGTATTCCCATGCTCAGGAGGATGCACACCTGCAGGAAGCTGACAAAGGCCCTCAGCCCGCTGCGCCGTGTTCTGCCGTTGGTTCTCCTCGATGACGAGTTTCTTCTCATAGTGCTAAGTTGATTATAGATTCGGCCTTTGAGGGTGTCAAACGCCCCCGTGGTATAATAGACCACAGAGCTATGTATGAAATCGCCATAGAAGACACATTCGATGCCGCACATTGCCTCCGTGACTACGAAGGCACCTGCAGCCGCCTACACGGCCATACGTACAAAGTGCGCGCGGCGTTCCGGTTCGACGCGCTCGCCGATTCGGGCCTTGCGTTCGACTTCCGTCAGGCCAAGCAGGAACTCCGGACCGTGTTGGAATATCTGGACCACCAGTATATTAACGAACTACCGGAGTTTTCGATACGCAATCCTTCGGCGGAAGCGATAGCTAAGCTTATATACGACAAGCTCAAGGAGTCGGTGCCGCAGATCTACAGCGTAGGCGTGTGGGAAACCCCCACGTCGTGCGCGACATATTGGGAGTAGTCGTAGTCGATTCGTATGGTTGGTTGGATCTACGAGATATTTGCTTCTATACAGGGTGAGGGCATCTATTGCGGGCAGCGGCAGACGTTCGTGAGGCTCGCGGGATGTAACCTCGGGTGCGACTACTGCGACACGCCCGCCGCGCGCGAGCCGAATCCTGCCACCTGCCAGATCGAGCTTGCCCCGGGCAGCGGCGAGATCGTCCTATTCGAGAACCCGATGACCGCGGAGACTGTCGCGGGCTACTGCCGCGAGCTCGAGCGCAACGTAGTCACTATCACCGGCGGTGAGCCGCTTGTGCAGGGCGATTTCGTGGAGTTCCTGCTCGAGGAGCTGAAGGGCTCGGGTCTGGTCACCCACCTGGAGACCAACGGCACGATGTTCAGGGAGCTCGCCGGGGTGATCAGGCTTGTGGACGTGGTGGCGATGGATATGAAGGTTGCGAGCGCGGCTGGAGACGGAGAGCTCTGGGACGAGCACTCGCGGTTCCTGGAGATCGCCTCGGGTACCGAGGTGTTCGTGAAGGTTGTAGTGTCCGCGGGCACGACCGAAGATGAGATCCGCCGATGCAGCGACCTGATTGCGTATGTCGATCGCCACATTCCGCTGGTGATTCAGCCCGTGACCGGAGCGGATAGCCCCACCGGCGAGCATCTGCTGCGGCTCCAGGACGCGGCCTCCGAGAAGCTTGCCGACGCGCGCGTCATCCCGCAGTGCCACAAAGCGTTAGGCCTCAGATGAAGCGTATCGGAATGACGACCTCAATCCCCGTGGAAGTCGTGTTTGCGGCCGGCTGCGTGCCGGTCGACCTCAACAACATCTTCATCACCGCCGACGATCCTGCCACGCTGGTCGCGCGAGCCGAATACGACGGGTATCCCCGCAACGCCTGCGGATGGATCAAGGGGATATATTCGGTGGCGGCACAACCCGGGAGCCTCGACGCTGTCATCGCCGTGGTCGAGGGCGACTGCTCGCAGACGCAAGCCATGGTGGAGACTCTCGAGGACCAGGGGATGGAAGTAATCCCGTTCAGCTACCCCTACGGCCGCGACCGCGACATGCTGCGGCTGCAGATCGAAAAGCTCATCGCGCGGCTTGGCACAACGCGGGACGATGCGATGGAATGGAAGCGCAGGCTGGACCCGATCCGCCGCAAGGTCGCCAAGATAGATGAGCTTACATGGTCGACCGGGGCGTTCAGCTCTTTCCAGAACCACTACTTTCAGGTCAACTGCAGCGATTTCAACGGCGATCCTGATGCGTTCGAGCGGGAAGTGGACGACGCGCTTGGCGGCGTCTCAACCCCCTCCGCAACCGAGGGGGGCCAGCTTCGTCTCGGCTACATCGGCGTGCCGCCCATCTTCACGGACTTCTATGAGTTCATCGAAAGCATCGGTGCGAGAGTCGTGTTCAACGAGGTCCAACGGCAGTTCGCGATGCCTTTCGAGACCGGCGATCTCGTGGAGCAATACGCGCAATACACCTATCCCTACGACGTGTTCGCGCGGATCGACGACATCAAGCGCGAGATCGACCGCCGCGGCGTGCGCGGATTGATCCACTACACCCAGAGCTTCTGCTTCCGGCAGATCCAGGACCTGATCATACGCCGCCACATCGATATCCCGATCCTGACCATCGAGGGCGACACCCCTATGCCGCTCGACGCGCGCACAAAGGTCCGGATCGAGAGCTTCGTGGAGATGCTGGCGTAATGGCGGTGCCGAACAGAGGTGAGATCAGCCCAGGCAAGCGGGTCTCCATAGTCGAGAAGCAGAACCAGCCCACCGGCGCTCGAACGGAAGGCGTCGTGGCGCGAATCCTAACCAAGAGCCCCTGTCATCCTCACGGCATCAAAGTCATGCTCACCGACGGTCGTGTCGGCCGCGTGCAGGAGATCATCGGGGGTTAGCGAACACAGCATTGTAGATCTCGAAACGATCATGCGACTGCATATCGCGCAGAAGACGGACTTCTGGTTCAACGACGATGTCGATCAGGCCGCGCTCTGGGGCGCCAGCGAATACATCCCCGACAACTGCATCGTGGCGCATCTCAACAACCTGGACGAGTATTCGTTCCGCTCCGCGATGGCGTCGTCGCTATGCCTGGGCTGGATCGCCGACGCGCCTGACTTCGATTTCAAGACGGGCAAGCTGATCGAGCACGTAGCCCCGCACCGCGTCGGGCGGTTGGTCGGGCGTCGAGATCTGGCCCGACTGCACTGCGGGTTGAAGCAACTCCCGGCGTTTGCCGCCGCACGGGCAGTCACCGCGGGTGCCCCACGGCACGACTAGCGTCTCGCCGCATCCGTCACACCGAAGCACTTGCTTGCGGCCGGAGTTCTTGCCGCGCTTGGCGAACGGCTTCCCGTCGACCTCGACGATATCGAGCGCGAAGTCAATGGTGCGGGCGTTGGAGATCGCGGTACCCACGCCGTATCCGTCGGCGTAGGGACTGAGTTCGGCAATATCGGGCTCGTCCAGCCCGCCGCTCACGATGAGTTTGACGTGACCGAATCCTCGCAGGTCGAGCTCCCAGCGAACCTCCTGGAGCAACCTCGCCATATCGCCGCGGCGGGAGCCGGGCGTGTCGAGGCGCACACCGGCGAGCCGCTCGCGGATCGCCTCTGCGGCGGCAATGGACTCGAACTTCTCGTCGCACAGCGTGTCCACGAGCGCGACTCGCGGCACGTCCGGGTCGATGATCTCATCGAAGCGCCGCACCGCCTCCACGACATCGCCCAGCACAAGAATGAGGGCGTGGGGCATCGTTCCCGATGGTTCGATACCCATTAGCTGCGCAGCCAGCACAGTCGAAACGCCGTCGCAGCCGCCGATATACGCGCACCGCTCGATTACCGGCGCCAGCGTGGGATGCATCCGTCGCGCCCCGAAACTTATCACCTGACGCTCGCCCGCCGCAAGCTTGCACCGGGCGGCCTTTGTGGCGACACCGCTCTGCTGACAGAGATAGCCCAGAATCGCGGTTTCGAGCACGCAGAAGTCGAGGTAATCGCCGGTTATCTGGAGGACAGGGTCGCCGGCGCGGAAGACTGTCCCGTCCGACATTGCTTCGGCATCCACCGGGCGCCCCTCGAGCAGCGACAGCGCGTCGTGCATCCCCGTCAGCACCGCCCAGTCGTAACCGTCCGGCAGCGACGATGCCCACACGTCCACAGTCACGCGCCTGTGCATGCCGAGTGCATCAAGGATCTGCCGCGTGCGCTCGAAGTAGATGTCGGTCGTGGCGCCCGATCTGATGTCATCCAGGCTTGCGGTACGCATAGAGGGGTATTACCCAGGCGCACGTGTATCTAGCGCAGATGCATCGCTTCGCGCACCAGTTCGAGCGTCTCGCGCGCGGTGGCCCTGGCTTTCTCTGCGCCGGCGGCGAGGACGTCATCGACGAGGGCGGGGTTGGCTTCGAAGCGGGCTCGGCGCTCACGGATGGGGGCGAGGCGCTCGTTTATCAACGCGGCGAGTCGATCCTTGGTTTCGACACAGCCGATCCGACCCGCCTCGCAGTCCTCGTGCAGGTCCGGGCGGCCATACACCGCCAGCATCTCGTAGACCGCGCAGCCTTCTTTGTGCCCGAGGTCGTGCTTGTGCTTCTTGGTGGGATCGGTGTACATCGAGCGCGCCTTCTCGACCGTTTCTTCGGGTGAATCGGCGATGTAGATTGCGTTGTCGTAGCTCTTGGACATCTTGCGGCCGTCAAGGCCGGGCATTTCCGCATACTCGGTTAGGAGCGCCTTGCAGTCCGCGAACGTCGGCCGGTAGATGTAGTTAAACCGGCGGCCGACCTCGCGCGCGAGCTCAAGGTGAGGAAGCTGATCCCGACCCACCGGTACCGCATCGGCGCGATACGCGAGTATATCTGCAGCCTGCAGGACGGGATACCCCATCAGCCCATAGCTGATGGCCTCGGGACGCAGCTCCGCCGACTTCTCTTTGAACGTGGGCACGCGCTCCAGCCATGCGACCGGCGTCACCATCGACAGCAGCAAGTGCAGCTCGGCGTGCTCCTTGACGTCGGACTGCACGAATATCGCGCACTTATCGGCGTCGAGACCGGCGGCGAGGAAGTCGATAGCGACTTCGCGGGTGTATTGCCTGATCAGCTCGGTGCGGTCGTACAGGGTGGTAAGGGCGTGCCAGTCGGCTACGAAGAAATAGGCCTCATACTCGTGCTGAAGCCGCACCCAGTTGGCCAGCGCGCCCTCGAGGTTGCCTATGTGCAACAGCCCCGTAGGCTGCATTCCTGAAAGCAGTCTTGGCTTATGCATCTGCCTAGCTACCGGTGAACAGCCGATAGAGGAAATCCGCGGGCGGCCCCAGGATCACCGGGAACACGTATCCTCCCAGCATTATCAGGCCGATGAACACGAGCATCCCGTGCTGCGCCATGAAGTAGCTGTATCGCCTCGACGCCTCGTACGGCAGCAGCGCCGCCAGAATGTGCGATCCGTCCAGCGGAGTCACCGGTATCAGGTTGAACACCGCCAGCCCGATGTTGACGAACACCAGCGTCACGAGAAACGCGCGCACCGGTTCGCTCATCGATGGCTCGAAGAACCGCAGCGCAGTTCCCACAACCGCTCCCGCTATCAGATTCGAGAGCGGTCCCCAGAGCGATACCCGCAGGTCGTCCCAGCGCGGATGCCTGAAGTTGTAGGGATTGATCTGTACCGGCTTTCCCCAGCCGATCCCGAAACCCGAGATCGACGATATCACCATCATAATGGTTCCCATTGGATCGAGATGGTCGATGGGGTTCAGCGAAATCCTGCCCATTTCCTTTGGGGTATTATCGCCTGCTCGATACGCCGAATAGGCGTGAGCGAACTCATGCACTGTAATGCATATGATCAGCGCCGCCATCGTAAGCAGGAACTCATACAGGTGGAAATTACCTAGATCGAACATGTTCTCTCTGCTCGGTATGCTGTCAGCCGAGCCGCTCCGGCATGAGATCGCACTTGACAAGATCGTCCAGCGTCTCACGCCTCACGATCAGGTCCGCCTGGCCGTTGTTCACGAGCACGACGGCGGGCCGGGTGAGGCGATTGTAGTTGCTCGCCATTACCTGGTTATACGCGCCCGTCGTCTGGACCGCCAGCACGTCGCCGGTCTTGGCTTCCGGTAGTAATACGCTCGGAATGAGGGTATCCGTTTCGCAGTGCTTGCCCGAGACACGATACTCGTGAGCCGGCACTTCGCCGGCCTTATTCGCGATCAGCGCGGAGTAGACGGCATCGTACATCGTCGGCCGGGGATTGTCTGACAGCCCACCATCCACGGCGATATACGTTCTCTTCCCAGGTGGCTCGGGGATGGCTACGTCTTTGATCGGCCCGATCGAGTAGAGAGTCGTTCCGGCCTCACCGACTATCGATCTTCCCGGCTCAACCATCAGCTTCGGCTTTTGTATACCGGCTTGGGCAGCGGCCACAATTACGGCTTCGCTGACGATCTTGGCGAACTCGGGTATGGTCGGCGGATGGTGCTCCTCTATGTATCGCACTCCGGTGCCGCCGCCCATGTCGAGCAGTTCGATGCTGCAGCCCGTCTCCTCGGATATCTGCCTGATGAACCCCGCCATGACGTTCGCCGCCTCGACGTACGGCGTCGGATCCAGAAGCTGGCTGCCCACGTGGCAGTGCACTCCCGCCAGGTGCAGGGCGGGCAGGCTGAGGGCCTTCTTGACGGCTTCCATCGCGGTGCCGTCCTTGATATTGAAGCCGAATTTGGAATCCTGCTGGCCGGTGGAGATCAGCCGGTGGGTGTGCGGATCGACGCCCGGGTTGCAGCGCAGCATGACGCACTGCGTCACGCCCGCCTCCTGTGCGATCACGCTGAGCAGCTCGAGCTCGGTAAGGCTGTCCGGGACCACGTAGGCTACGCGCTCCTCGACCGCCATCTCGATCTCCTCGGGCGACTTGAAGTTGCCGTGAAAAACCACGCGGTCCATCGGGAACCCCGCGCACTTGGCCGTATACAGCTCGCCTCCGCTCGCGACATCGAGCCACAGCCCTTCCTGATCGATGATCTTGCACATGGCCGTGACGATGAACGCCTTGCTTGCATACGCGACGGCCGAGTCGCCGTATTCAGAGGCAAACGATCTCTTGTACGCGCGGCATCTGGCGCGGATATCGGCCTCGTCCATCACATAAAGCGGCGTTCCGAACTGCGCCGCGAGGTCAATAGCATCGCACCCGCCGATTTCTAAATGGTTCCGGTCGTTGATCTTCTGAGTGCCGAGAAGCATTGCCCACTGCCCTTTCCCTTACATAAGACAACGAACCGGCCGCCCACGTGCCGGTTCCGAGTCCAATCTAGCACAAGCATCCGGCTATGTCAATGATTCCACCGGCTTCACGTTGACCGCGCCGTTTGCGAGTGCTACACTATGGTGACCACCAGGGGTTATTTGTCCTGGTGTTTCTTTTTTGGAAGAGGTACGCTGGCTTGTTCGGTTTTCTGAGGCGTCTGTTGCTGGGAGCGCCGATACCGAGTTCGAGGCACGAGCATGAGAGGCTCAACAAGTTTCTTGCGCTGCCGGTGTTCTCATCGGACGCGGTCTCGTCGGTCGCTTACGCCAGCCAGGAAATCCTGCTTGTGCTGATAGTCGCCGGCGCGGTGGCGTGGCGTGTTTCGTTCTGGATTGCGCTGTGTATTGCTGGCCTGATCGCGATAGTCACCATCTCGTACCGACAGACCATCCATGCCTATCCCCAGGGCGGCGGCAGCTACACCGTCGCCAAGGAGAACCTGGGAACGTTCTACGGCCTGATCGCGGCAGCGTCCCTGTTGACCGACTACGTACTGACCGTCTCGGTGAGTGTTGCGGCGGGGGTGGAGGCCATTGTATCTCTGCATCAGGGGCTTGCTCCGCACGCGGCGGTCATGGGGGTGGCGGCAGTCTTCATCGTCGCCTATATGAACCTGCGCGGGCTGCGGGAGTCGGGATCGCTGTTTGCCGGGCCGACGTATGCCTTCATCATCCTTCTCTACACTCTTCTTGGGGTCGGGCTATACAAAGTCATAACAGGCCACGTCGTGCATGTGGTTACAGACCCGAGCGCGTATGCGATTGCGTTCACCAAGGCCGAGGGAAAGCCAATACTCGGCATCGAAACGCTGAGCGCGTTCCTGATCTTGCGGGCGTTTTCAAGCGGGTGTTCGGCGTTGACCGGTATCGAGGCCATCGCAAACGGTGTCCCCGCCTTCAGA